>Ga0209266_1000004_pt1 | contig 174318 bp, 176 predicted proteins | sample GraSoiAngelo_132_FD_185889 | JGI IMG/M metagenome (GOLD analysis project Ga0209266, IMG submission 185889) | Grasslands soil microbial communities from the Angelo Coastal Reserve, California, USA - 14_0929_02_40cm (SPAdes) (version 2) | ecosystem: Environmental > Terrestrial > Soil >...
CTTCGCCACCGACGGCGCCGCAGTCTTCGCCACCGACGGCGCGATGGCTTTCGCGACCGACGGCAAGCCGGCCCGGGCGACTGGCGGCGCCGTGGCCCTGGCGGCCGGCGGATGCGCCGGCGCGCGAGCCACCACACGCGGCGCCGGGCTTGGACGTGTCGTCGCCGCCTCCTCCACCGGCTTCGGCACAGGCGACGCCTGGGCGAACATCAGCGTCTCTTCGCCGAGCTTCGCGCGAAGCTGCGCAACCAGGGTGGCGTAGGAGCCCTGGCGCAGCACCCGCTTGAACTGCGAGCGATAGTTGTCGGTCGTGCTGATGCCGTCCACGACGACATCGCGGACGAGCCACCGGCCTCGGCGCTCCGTCATCCGGTACACCACGATGATCTTGCGGCCATCCCGGCTCTCGACGACCGTCGCCACCCTCGCCTCGTCGTTCACACGGGTTTCGCCCTGCCACGTCATCAGGATGCCGTTGACCGGGTTGACGGTTCCGGCGAGACGGGCGACGAGACCGCGCTCGAGCAGTTCGGCGAAGAGTCGGGTGAACTCGTCCCGCTCGGCGGGGGTCCGCACGTCCCACTCGTGTTCCAGGGCGGCGGCGGCGGCGCCGCGCACGTCCGCGATGTCGGTGACGAGACGCTTGACCCGGGCAACCCGTTCCAGTGGCCGCGAGCGGGTGGCCGGATCGTTCAGGATGGTGTTCACGGTGCCGAAGAACTCGCGCATGCGCTCGGTCGCCGGGCCGGCGTGGACCGGCGTCGCGGCCGAGAAAAACAGGCCGACCAGACCGGCGGAAGCGAGCAAGAAACGGGTACCCGGCGCGAGACGCATATTTACAATATAGGGTGCCGGGCACCCCTCATGATATAGCCTATAAAGTGAAATAATACTTGGACTTACATAAGAAATCCGACCTTGGTCTGACCTCCCGATCAGGGCCGAAAATCGACCGTCGCGACGACCCCGGCGTGATCCGACGGCCAGAGGCCGGACGCCGTCTTGTCGTGCTCGCTTTCGCCGGTGCGGCCCACGTGATGGACGTGCGCGCCGCCGCGCACGAGGACCAGATCGATGCGCTGATCGAAGTGGCTCGCCTCGTTCCTGAGGTCCTCGTCCTGGCAGCACGTCAGCCCGGCCTGGTGCGGGTGCCGCTCGAGCCAGGCGTCTTCGAGGCCCGCGGCGAGCAGGTTCGCGTACGTCGCGGTGCCGGTGTTGTCAGCGCGCGAGTTGCAGTCGCAGACGAAGATCACGGGCAGGGAGGTCTGGGCCGGGCCGGCGACGACCTCCTGCCCCTGGGCCACCTGGATCGGATCGAAGAAGCCTTCGGGCAACAGATGTGTCGTGATGAACCGGAGCGTGTCGTCGCCCTTCCTCGCGTCCACCGAGAGCCACCCGCGCTTCGCGACGTAGAAGGTTCCGTCCGGCAGCGCGAACCCGCTCTGGGTCGCGAAGGTGCCCTCCTGCACGTTCGAAAGCGTCAGCGCGTCTGCCGCGCGCGCCAGAATCACCTCGCGGTCGATGAAGCGGACGAGGCCGATGCAGCTGAAGGGCGGGGTGTTCGGGCACAGCGCCGGCGCCTGGAGGTCGTTGGTCACGTGGTGGCGACGACGACGTAATGCTCGCCGCGCGCCGCGAGCGCGTCGAGGAGGAGCTCGAGAAAATCGAACCCGGTCGGCGAGAACGTCGGTGGGTACACGGCGCGCCAGATCGCGACCTCCTGCAGCCCGACGAGATCGGGCCTGGCCTTCGCGATCTCCGCCGCCATCCCGTCCACACGGCTCGGGACGTCGCTGGCGTTCACGACGGCGAAGATATGGGTGGCGGCGAGGATCAGCGCCGGCACCGTCGTCGCCGCGATCGCGGGCGTGAGATCTGCGCCGAAGTACATGTTGCGCGTCATCACGGTCACGCCGTCCGCGGCGAGGGCCGGAACGGAAAACAGCAGGACGACCAGGAGCGAGACGGGCGTAGGCGCATCATCGCGAATCCTCCTGGAGTGGTCGGAAGCGTTCGTGCCAGCGAACAGTCGGCTGCCGATGAGCCGGACGGACGGTAGCATATTTAGCGGTTCCTGGGTCTGGCTGACACTCGGGCCAAGCTCCATCGAAATGATACGATCGTGAGGATGAGCGACGCCCCCCGGTCCAACTTCATCCGCGAGATCGTCGAGGAGCACCTCCGCACCGGCCGCTTCGGCGGCAAGGTCGTCACGCGCTTCCCGCCCGAGCCCAACGGCTACCTTCACATCGGCCACGCCAAGGCCATCTGCATCGACTTCGGGCTGGCGCGAGACTACGGCGGCCGCTGCCACCTGCGCTTCGACGACACCAACCCGACCAAGGAGAGCCAGGAGTACGTCGACGCCATCATGAACGACGTGCGCTGGCTCGGCTTCGACTGGGGCGAACACCTGCATCACGCCAGCGACTACTTCGAGCAGCTCTATGAGTGGGCGGAGCAGCTCATCAAATCGGGGAAGGCGTATGTCGACGATCAGACCGTGGAGGAGATGCGCGAGTCGCGCGGGACGCTGACCGAGGCAGGCCGCCCGTCGCCCCATCGCGATCGCTCGGTCGAGGAGAACCTCGAGCTGTTCCGCCGCATGCGCGCCGGCGAGTTTCCCGATGGCAGCAAGACGCTGCGCGCGAAGATCGACATGACGAGCGGCAACATCAACCTGCGCGATCCCGTCATGTACCGGATCCGCAAGACGCCGCACCAGCGCACCGGCGACGCGTGGCGCATCTACCCGATGTACGACTGGGCGCACGGCCAGTCCGACTCCATCGAGGGCGTCACGCACTCGATCTGCACGCTCGAGTACGAGGACCACCGGCCGCTCTACGACTGGTACCTCGACGCGCTCGGCATCTTCCATCCGCAGCAGATCGAGTTCGCGCGCCTGAACCTCAGTCACACCGTGATGTCGAAGCGGAAGCTGCTCCAGCTGGTGGAAGGCGGCTTCGTGAGCGGCTGGGACGATCCACGCATGCCGACGCTGGCCGGCCTGCGCCGCCGCGGCTACACGCCCGAGAGCATCCGCGACTTCTGCGAGCGCATCGGCGTGGCCAAGGCCGACAACGTGGTCGAGCTGGCGCTGCTCGAGCACTGCATCCGCGAGGACCTCAACACACGCGCCCAGCGCCGCATGGCCGTCCTGCGCCCGCTGAAGCTGGTCATCACGAATTATCCCGAAGGCAAGGTCGAGCAGCTGGACGCCGTCAACAATCCAGAGGATCCCTCCGCCGGCACGCGCAAGGTGCCGTTCGGCCGCGAGCTGTGGATCGAGCAGGACGACTTCAAAGAAGTGGCGCCCAAGAAGTATTTCCGCCTCACGCTCGGCGCCGAGGTTCGCCTCCGCTACGGCTACATCGTCAAGTGCACCGATTTCTCGGTCGGGCCGGACGGCCGCGTCACCGAGGTGCGCTGCACCTACGATCCCGCCACCGTCGGCGGCGACAGCGGCGGCCGCACCGTCAAGGGCACCCTCCACTGGGTGTCGGCCGCCCACGCCGTCGAATCGGAGGTGCGCCTGTACGAGACGCTCTTCGCCACGCCCAAGCCCGACGACGAAGAGGACTTCAAGGCGGCGCTGAACCCGAACTCGCTGAGCGTGCTGCGCGGCGCGCGCCTGGAGCCGTCGTTGAAAGACGCCGCGCCGGGCTCCCGCTTCCAGTTCGAGCGGAACGGCTACTTCTGCGTGGACCCGCGCGACTCCGCTCCGGGGCGCCTGGTGTTCAACCGGACGGTGGGGCTGCGCGACACCTGGGCGAAGATCGAGAGGGCGGGTTAGCGCATCGCTTCTTGACGAGGCGCCTTCCGTTGTCTACGGTACCGGCGTGTACGCTGCACATTTCGGGCTGACCGAGCGGCCGTTTTCCCTCGCGCCCGACCCGCGCTACCTCTTCTTGAGCGAGGGGCACCGGGAGGCGCTCGCCCACCTGGTGTACGGGCTCCAGGGCGGGGGCTTCGTCCAGCTGACGGGTGAGGTCGGGACCGGCAAGACGACCGTGTGCCGCGCGCTGCTCGACCAGCTCCCGCCCGAGGTCGACGTGGCGATGATCTTCACGCCGCGGTTGACGGCGGTCGAGCTGCTGTCGTCCGTCTGCGACGAGCTGCGCGTGCCCTACCCGGCCGGCACGACGAGCCTCAAGGTCCTCGTCGACGCGCTGTCGCGGGCGCTGCTCGACGCGCACGCGCGCGGGCGGCGTACCGTCGTCATCATCGACGAGGCGCAGAACCTCAGTATGGAAGTGCTCGAGGAGCTGCGCCTGCTGACGAACATCGAGACGACGCGCGACAAGCTGCTGCAGGTCATCCTGATCGGGCAGCCCGAGCTGGTGAACCTGATGGAGCGGCCCGCGCTGCGCCAGCTGGCGCAGCGGATCACGGCGCGGTACCACCTGCGGCCGTTCAGCTACACGGAGACGCGCGCCTACGTGCGTCATCGCCTGCAGGTAGCCGGACGGCGCGAGATGATCTTCACCTCGCCCGCTCTGAGCGTGATCCACCGCCGCTCCGGCGGCGTGGCGCGGGTGATCAACAACGTCTGCGATCGCGCGCTGCTGGGCGCCTTCGGGCGGAGCAGGCGGCGCGTGACGGCGACCACGGCCCGGCGCGCGGCGGTGGAGGTGTCCGGCGTCAGCCGCCTGCGCCGCTGGCTGCAGCCGGCGGTGGCGGCCGTCCTGCTCGCGGCCATCGTGTTCAGTGCGAGCACGCTCGGCCGCAGTCGCCTGGAGTACGTGGCGACGTGGTGGGGGCAGCGCGTCCTTCCGGCGGGCGTGGCGCCGAGCAACGCCGCGGTGGCCGTCACGCCGGCGCCGCTGGCCGCGGTCGGCGCGCCGCAGCGCCCGAGCCCGGCGCGGCTGCTCGACGGGACGACCGTCGATCGCGACGCCGCGCTGGCGAGCCTGTTCGCGCGGTGGGGCGTCGAGTTCCAGCCGCGGCCGGGCGAGAACGCCTGCGAAATCGCGCGCCGATCAGGACTGCGCTGCCTCGTGAGAACCGGAACGTGGAACGTGATCCGGCGTCTGGACGTACCGGCGATGCTGACGCTGATGACGCCGACGGGTGAACGCCATTACGCGACCGTCACGGCCCTCGGTGCCGACACGGTCACGCTCGATCTGGCGCCGCGCCCCGTGACGCTGCTGTTGAACGACGTCGAGCGCTTCTGGGACGGCGCGTTCGTGGCGCTCTGGCGCACGCCCGACCTCGCGGCGACGCTGCTGAAGCCGGGAGACGATCTCCGACAGCGCGTCGTCGCGTTCCAGCGCGCGAACGGCCTGCGGGCGGACGGCGTGGTCGGCGAGGAGACGCTCTTGCGGCTGGCGGCGACGACGCCCGGCTCTCGCCCGTCGCTCTCGAGGGCGACGCCCTAGCCGTGTCGTACATCCTCGACGCGCTCAAGAAGGCGGCCGAGCAGCGCAGTGGTCCTCCGCCGGAGGTGCGGCGGCTGCTGTCGGCGGCGCCGGTGGCCGCGGTCTCGGCCTCGCGTTACGTCACGATCGGCGTCGCCGCGGCCGGCGCCATCGCGCTCGCCGCCGTCGTCTGGATGTGGGCTCCCGCACACGACGTGCCGGCGCCGCTGAGCCACGACGTTCCGGCATCCACCGTGAAGCCCGTCGCGTCGCTCATCGCGGCCCCGACACCCGGTGAGCGGCAGCAGGAGCGGCCACGCGTCGCGGCCGACGACAGGCCGCGTGTTCCGCTGACGGCGATCGATTCGCGGCGCGACGCGGCGCGACCGCCGGCCGACGACGGGCGTGGCGGCGCGGCGCAAGCGCGCGTCGCCGAGACCGGGCCGGCTCAGACGACGCCGCTCGGCGCCGTCGTGCCTGCGCCGGCTCCGCCGGTCGTCGCCGTACTGCCTTCGACGCCGGCCCCCGCGGCGCTGCGCACCGACGTCGCCAAGCTGAAGGTCGAGGTGATCGTGTACTCCGAGCAGCGCCCGCTGCGCTGGGCCTTCATCAACGGGCGGAAATACGTCGAGGGTGACGCGATCGGCGACGGCGCGCATATCGAGGAGATCCAGGCGAACGGCGTCGTGCTCGTCGAAGACGGTCGCCGCGTCACCGTCCGTCCCTGACGCTCTCGGTCCGCCGCTCGAAGATCAGCGCCTGCTCGCACGCCCCGAACGCGCCGTCGAGATCCGAGAGTGTCCCGCGCGCCACGCCGGTTCCCTGGTCGCCCACGCGCGTCTCGGCGGCCAATAAAATCCACGGCGCCCGCGGCTGGCGCCAGACCACCACCGTCAGGTCGGCATTCACGAAGGTCACCTCTCTGAGGTTGACGACGGCGGAGGTGCCGCTGCAGAGATCGGCAGCGGAGACGGCGTGGACCAGCGCGGAGTTCGTCTCGCCGGGGACGAGCGGGCGCTCGAGGTTGAACCAGCACGCGGCGGGACCGGGCTTCAGGAGGTCACCCTCGACGGTACGCGTATCGACGCCGGTGAAGAACGGGCTCCAGCCCTTCACGTGCGGCGGGAGCGGACGGCCGGCGTCGGGGCCGAGGCGAGGCGGGGTGCGATCGACGGGCGCCGCGGCGACCGACGGGTCGGCCTTCAGATAGACGGCGGTACAGCGGGCGACGGGCTTGCCGCCCTGGACGAGCGATGCTTCCACCGTGCGTGCCTTGCGGCCTTCGCGCAGCACGGTGACACTCGGCGTGAGACGCTCGCGCGTGACCGGACGCCAGAGATCGAACGACAGACGCGCCAGCATCATGCCCGGGGCGGGAGCGTCGCGCTCGAGCGCGCGCACCATCAAGCCGCCGTAGGCGCTGGCCTGCAGCAGATCCTTGGACCACGGGCCCACGGCCCACTCGGTGGGCTGGAACGAATCACCGTCGGGAACGAACATGCACTGATCGGTCATGGCGAGACAGTCTGACCGATTGCGGCGGCGCGCGCCACGTGTTACTCACACGTGCGCCATCAAGGAGGACGCTATGACCATCGCCCGCCTCACCCGTCGCCACTTCTTGAAGACTTCCGCCGCCGGCGTTCTCACCGCGGCCGGCGCCGCCCCCGCCCTCGCACAGGGCACACGGCTGCACTTCCTGCAGTGGTCGCACTTCATCCCGGCGGCGGACCAGGTGTTCGAGGAGCAGGCGAAGGAGTTCGGCAAGCAGGCGGGCGTGGAGATCGCGATCGAGCGCATCAACCAGAACGACATCCAGGCGCGCCTGACGGCGGCCATCCAGAGCGGCAGCGGCGCCGACATCGTCATCGTCGCCAACAACCACGCGCTGCTCTACGAGAACTCGCTGGTGGACGTCACCGACGTGGCCGAGGAGATCGGCCGCAAGCAAGGCGGCTGGCACGACTACGCGAAGGCGAACGGCGTGACGAGCGGCGGGCGCTGGGTGGCGGTGCCGCAGTTCATCATCTCGTGGGCGGTGACCTATCGCGAGGACTGGTTCAAGGAGGCCGGCTTCGAGTATCCGAAGACGTGGGACGACTTCCGCAAGGTCGGCCGCGCCATGAAGGCCAAGGGCAAGCCCTTCGGCCAGGCCTTCGGGCACTCGATCAACGATCCGAACAACTGGTGCTACCCGCTGGTGTGGATGTGGGGCGGGATGGAGGTGCAGAAAGACGGGAAGACGGTCGCGCTCGAGAGCAAGAACACGGTGGAGGCGGTGAAGTTCAACAACGTCCTCTGGAAGGACGTCTTCGACGAGGGCGGCCTGGCGTGGGACGACTCCACCAACAACCGCGCGTTCCTGTCGTCCGAGATCTCGCTGACCGGCAACGCGCCCTCCATCTACGTCGCCGCGCGGCAGAAGTTCCCCGACGTCTACAAGGGGACGAACCACGGCCACTTCCCGCCCGGCCCCGCGGGCCGCTTCTACTGGCTGCCGGCGTGGAACTCCGTCGTGATGAAGTATTCGAAGAACCAGAAGGTCGCGAAGGACTTCATCCGCTTCTACATGGACCGCGCGCGCTTCGATCGGTACTTCGAGACGATGGACACGTTCGGCATCCCGGGCACGAAGGCCTACAGCGACCACCCGCTGTGGCGTAAAGATCCGAAGACCGCGGTGTTCCCCGAAACGCTACCGAACGCGCGGCAGGTGGGCTACGCGGGGCCGGCGGGGCGCAAGGCGACCGAAGCGCTGAGCAAGTACGTCATCGTCGACATGTTCGCGAAGGCGATCCAGGGCATGAGCCCGGAGGACGCCGTGAAGTGGGCGGCGGGTGAGCTGAAGAAGATCTACGCGGCGTAACGACCGGCGGCGCAGGCGCTTGACACTGACGACGATCATCAGCGCCATGAACGCCCAGGCGAGCGCGGCGCCGATCCCGAACGCCGTGCGGCCGAGCGCTTCGTTCACGGCGCCGCTGATGAACGGTCCGCTGCCCGTGAAGTGGCGCGAGCCTCCGCCGAAGGCGACCCACGACGCGATCGACGCCAGCAGCGCGACGATGCCGAGGCCGAGCAGGTACTGGACGAGGCGGACGGCGAATGGCGTGCCGGGGAGCAGGTCGCCGTCGGGCGTGACGCCGCCGGCGATCCCGTAGCCGACGATGATCGCGAGCCCCGCCAGCACGAAGGCCAGCCCCCCGCAGACGAGGACCCACGGTGGCGTGCCGTCGGACATTCGTCCCTCGCCCGCGCCGAGCGCCAGCAGCATGACGAGCGTCCCCATCGCGCCGCACAGCAGGCCGATGACGATGGCGCCGCCCGGCGAGAGCTGGTTGCGATCGGCCACGCGCCAGCGATAGCGCGCCGGCGCCGCCCGTGTCGAGAAATGGCGGTGTAGACTGCGGGGCCTATGGCGACGCGCGACGACTACGTGAAGCAGCCGATCGAGGCGCGCGCTCGCCGGCCGTCCGTGATCGAGACGACGGTCGTCGGCTCCTACCCGCAGCCCGACTGGCTCGTGGACAAGACGCGCTATCGCCAGACCGTGGTGCCGCGCATCCGCATGCCCGAGCTCTGGCGCGTGCCGGCGGCCCACCTGGACGAGGCGCAGGACGACGCCGTCCGACTCGCCGTCGGCGACATGGTAGCGGCCGGCGTGGACGTCGTGACGGACGGCGAGCAGCGGCGCGAGTCGTACTTCAACCAGTTCGCCAACGGGTTGTCGGGCATCGATCTCGAGCGCACGGGGGAAGCGATCAACCGGCTCGGCAAGCGCCAGGCCGTGCCGCGCGTGACCGGGCCCATCGAGCGCGAGCGTCCGGTGTTCCTGCGCGACGCGCAGTTTCTGCGAGTGCTCACCGCCCGGCGCATCAAGCTCGCGGTGCCCGGGCCGTTCACGCTCGCGGCGCTGGCGCAGGACGAGCACTATCGCGATCCCGAACGGCTCGCGATGGCCTACGCGAGGGCGGTGAACGAGGAGCTGCGCGAGCTCGAGCCGGTGCTCGACTGGATCCAGCTCGACGAGCCATACCTCGAGGCGCGCGCCGATCACGCCAAGGCCTACGCGCTGCCGGCGATCGACCGCGCGCTGGCCGGGCTGCGCAAGCCGACGTGCATTCACGTCTGCTTCGGCTACGCGTTCTCGCACGCGCTCGCCGGCACCTCGAAGTCCGGCGGCTACCGGTTCGCGCTCGAGCTCGAGCGCTCGGCCGCCACGCACCTGTCGCTGGAAGCGGCTCAGCCAGGCCTTGACCTCAGCGCGCTCGCCGCGATCCGCGGCAAGACCGTGGTGCTCGGCGTCCTCGACCTCGGCGATCCGACGCCGGAGTCGGCCGACGTGGTCGCCGCGCGCCTCCGCGAGGCGCTCCGCCACGTGCCGGCCGAGCGGCTCGTCGCCGCGCCCGACTGCGGGATGAAGTATCTCGATCGGTCGGCTGCGCGCGCCCGCCTGCGCGCTCTCGTCGAGGGCGCGCGCCGCGTGTAGAGTGCGGCCATGAGATCCCTGCCCGCGCTCATCGTCTGCGTGCTCCTGGCCGGCTGCGCGACGTCGGGAGGCGTCGCGACCCTCGCCGACGGCCGCACCGGCAGCTTTCCGATCCTGACGCGCACGTTCCCGACGGCCACGGGCGCGGTCGAACAGCCCGGCACGGTGACGGGCGATCTCTCAGTGCCCGGCGGCAGCGACCGCGTGCCGGCGGTGATCGTGCTGCACTCGTGCTCCGGCGTCACGCCCAACGTCACCGAATGGGCGCGCGCGCTGAACCGGATGGGCTACGTCGCGCTGGTGCTCGACAGCTTCACCGGGCGCGGCGTCAACGAGGTCTGCACGGGGCACACGCCCGTGAGCGTCGGCAGCCGCCTCGCCGATGTCTTCCGCGCGCAGGAGCTGCTCGTCACGCATCCACGTATCGACCCGGGGCGCATCGGCGTCCTCGGCTTTTCGCACGGCGGCTGGGTGACGCTGTGGGCGAGCCAGGCGTGGTACCAGCGACGCTTCATGCGCGGCACGCTCCCGCCGCCCGCCGCTTACGCGGCGTTCTATCCAGCGGGTTGCAACGCCCGGCTGATCAACGAGGCCGACATGGCCGGCGGACCCGTGCGGATCTTCCACGGCACCGCCGACGACTGGACGACCATTGATCATTGCCGCGAGTGGGTCGCGCGCCGGCGCGCGGCGGGCAAGGACGTTTCGCTCGTGGAATACGAAGGCGCGCGGCACGCCTTCGACGTCCCGTTCTTCGCGCGCCCGCAGCGTTTCGCGGAGGTCGTGAACTCTTCGGGGTGCGCGATGTTCCAGCAGGAGGACGGCACGTTCATCGACGCGGGGGGCAAGCGATTCAGCGGCGCCTCGCCGTGCATGACGCGCGGCGCGTCGATGGGCTACGATGCGCGCGCCCACCAGCAGTCGGTCGCCGACCTCAGGGCGTTCTTCGAGCAGGCGTTCTCACGCCGCTGAGCGGCGCTGAAAAAAACTGCCGCGCGCCGTTTCGGGCGCGCGGCAGGGAATGTCCCGTCGCGGCGGCGACTCTACCGCTTGATCAGCGTGTTGCTCGGCAGGATCGGCACCGTGGTCGTCGAGATCGTCGGCGTCGTGCTGATCGTCGGCAGCGTGCTGATGGTCGGCGCCGTGGTGAGGGTCGGCAGCGTGCTGGTAGTCGACAAGGTGTTCGTCGTCAGCGTCGGCAGCGTGCTGGTCGTCGACAGCGTGCTCGTCGTCAGCGTCGTGGTCGTCGACAGCGTGCTCGTCGTCGATAGTGTGCCCGTCGTCGCCAGCGTGCCGCCCGTCACCGACGTGTCGACGTTGACCGCCGAAGTCGTGCCGATGAGCGTGCCGAGCAGGTTCGTCGCACGCGTGACCTCGTCCGTGACGATGGGGCTCACCGGCGAGAGCGGCCGCACCGGCGCCGTGAAGTCGTTCGACAGCCGGCGCGCGTTGTCCACGGAGATCGACTGGGGCCGCGCGGGCAGCGGACCCGGGCCCGCCTTCACCGTGATGCTCTCGCGCACGCCCACGGGCGTGGCGCGACCGACGGCGTTGCCGGTCACCGGATCGCGGCGGTAGACGTCGACGAGGCCGCGCAGCACCGTGATGATCGACACGCCGCCCACCACCTCGGCGACCACGATCGTGCCACGGATGCCGCTGACGGCGTTCGGCGTCTTGATCTCGACGACCTCGCCCGGGCGCATCCGGGACTTGACCACCGCGACCGAGATGCGGCCGGAGACCAGGTCGATCGTGGACACGCCGGGCACCTCGGTGATCGTGATCACCGAGCGCTCACGCGCGGTGACGATCGCCTTGCCCCCGAGCAGCATCCGCGCGAACCCCTTGTCACCGGTGGTCACGCGATCGTTCAGGAGGACGTCGTCCTTGAACTTCAGGGGGACGGGCGACGTGGTCGCGTGCGTGATGGTCACGGGACCCTCCACCGTCGTCGCGATGCCGACGCGCTCTTGCGCGGACGCGACAGCCGGAATCGCGATCGTGAAGGCCAGCAGCATGCCGAGCACGCGGGTCATCGTCGTCTTCATCGGCACCCCTCGTCTGATCGAAGTATTCGACATCGCGCCAACGACGATGCAGCGTGGGTGCCAAAGGTCGGCCCCTCGATATTCGTCGATATTTGGCGGAGTTAGCAGCCTACCCGCCCGCGGGCAACGGTGCGAGCGGCTAGAGACTGATCGGGCGCGTGCCACGGTGCCCGGGTCGATCGGGTGATTCGCCGACGCGCGCCGGGTAGACTGGCCGCCATGCCCCGCAAGGAACCCCCCGCCCCGAAACGGGTCCTGTCGATCCACGCGCACCCCGACGACCAGGAGTTCACGGTGGCCGGCACGCTCGCGAAGTGGGCGCGCGCCGGCAGCGAGATCGTCACCGTGTGTCTGACGCGTGGCGAGGCGGGCTCGAACAAGGGGACCCCGGCCGACATGACGCGCGAGCGGCTGGCGAAGATCCGCGAGGAGGAGCAGCGCGCGGCGTGCCGCGTACTCGGCATCACCGAGGTCGAGTTCCTCGGGTACGACGACGGCGTGCTGGTGCCGTCGATCGACATGCGGCGCCACCTCACGCGGCTGGTGCGCCGCCACCGCCCGGACGCCGTGGTGACGGGCGATCCAACCGTACGCTTCTACGGCACGCGCTACATGAACCACCCCGACCACCGCGTGGCCGCCGACGTCGCGCTCGACGCGATCTTTCCCTCGGCGGAAACGCGCTTCATCTTCCCCGAGCTGCTGGACGAGGGGCTCCAGCCGCATCACGTCAGCGCGGTGTGGTTGTTCGGATCGGCGGACCGCGCCGACACGTTCGTCGACATCTCCACCACGCTCGATCTGAAAATCCGCGCGCTTCGCGAGCACCGCAGCCAGATGGGCGACTGGGACCCGGCGCCGATGGTCCGCGGCTGGGCGCGCGAGCAGGGCGCGCGCCGGCGCCTGCGCGCCGCCGAGTTGTTTCTGAGGATGGTGCTGGAGGACTGAGCCGCCGCGAGTGACTATTTCCGCTGGAAGGACGAGGGCACGCGTTGCCACCGATAGACGCCGGCGCCCGGCTGTTGAAGCGTCCAGCGCTCGGGATAGATGTAGCCGTTCGTCGTCTCCGTCATGACGTAGCCCGGGATCTCGACGGCGCGCTGCTGCGTCTCCGGCGGCACGTCGGCCGGCACGCTGACAGGGACTTCGATCATCACTTGCCGCGGCGGCACCTGGATGTGGCGGATCACCTGGCCGGGGCCGGAGTCGGGTCCGTCGAAGAACGCCATCAACCTCGCGACGATCGAGCTCCCACCCGTCATGTCAGCCTCCTCCCATTTGATCGGATCAAACGGGCGCGTGCTGCCGCTTACCCGTCGGCAGCCCCGTAGCTGCGTCGCGACCACCCTTGACGTCCTGCGTCTCACGCGCCGGCAGGTCCTTGACGGTGCGCTCGCCGTTTCCGCTCTTCTTGTCCATGACGCTCCTCCTGAGACGAGATGTCGGAGCCCCCATCGCATACTCGATGCCAGAGGACACGTGCGGGAATATCGCGGATTTCTGGACCGGGGGTCGTGAAGCGCGGGCGGCGCGCCCGCCGACTCAGCTCTCGTCGGGGCATCGTGCCCGATGAGGCTCTGGCTCTGGTGACCCGGCGTTTTGTCGCCGGAGCGGGACCCGACGACCAAGAATCAACTACGCCCGTGACGTCTCCGAGGCCGCCGTCATGTACCGATAGGTACTTACGGAACCGCGTGGGGGTCGGCACGCCCATTGCGTCGTATCCGTACGCCTCGCCCGCGACAACGGCAAACCAGCCGTAAGGCTGGGACGCAAAGCCATGGACCCGAGTGCCGGACGCTCGGGCCGCCAGGCTACCGAAGCGCGAGGACCGGTAGCATCGGAGGTCCTCATGCAGCCGAACGCGAGTCGGCGTGTCCGCCGGGTGCTCGTCGTCGACGATGAGCTCGAATTCGCCATTCTGATGAACGACGTGTTGGCCACACTCCCCGAGCCTCTCAACGTGGAAATCGCCGGAAACGGTCGAGACGCCGTGGAAGCCGTGCGGCGCGCCGCGCCCGACCTCGTCATGCTCGACGCCAACATGCCGGTCATGAACGGTCTGGACGCTCTGAGGCACATACGCGAGCTGGACCCGAAGCTGCCGGTCGTGCTCGTCACGGCCACGGATTGCCACTCCATCGCAGAGGGGCTGCTGGTCGGTGTCTTCGGCTACCTCCCGAAGCCCATCGATCTCCGCTACGTCGCCCACCTCGTGGACTTGGCGTTGAGCAGCCGCGCCGGCGACACCACAGCTCCGGGAGGAAGGCGATGATGGCTCATCGAGTCATCCTGGTCGTGGAAGACCACGCGCCGCTCCTGCGCGTCATTGCCGAAATGCTCGAACGGTTCGGCTACGACGCCCGCCTCGCGGGGACCGCAGCCGACGCGTACACGTTCGCGAAAGCCGAGCGGCCCGACACCATCCTCCTCGATATGAACCTTCCCGATGCCAACGGAACGCAGACACTGGACGTGCTCCGCCTGCTTCGTCCAGACGTCCCGATCATCATGGTCACGGCGAACGCGGACGTACGCCTCGCCCGCGAGACGCTGACGCGCGGGGCGTTCGATTACGTGATGAAGCCCTTCGACATGAACCGTCTCGGCCAGGTGCTCGACGCCGCCCTCGACAGTCAGCCGCGCTGATCGTCGTCGCCATATTACTCGGGCCACTTCCAAAGGGTACCGGTTGCCGAAGGGCCCTCAACGGCGCGATAGTCTCAGGCCACATGATCTCTCGACGCGCGTTCGTGGGAGGTGCGGTGGTGCACAGGATCCTGTTGTGGGGAATGGTCGTCGCTGGAGTCGTGGGGCCGGTAGTCGCGGGGGCGCAGACTCCTGCGACTGACCCCCAGAACCCGTTTCGTTTCGAGCTCGAGGAAGCCCAGAGTCCCTTTCGAGGGCGGGCTGTTGAGGGATACGTCTACAACAACCTCCCCTGGCGGATAACCAACGTTCGACTGCGGGTCGAGAGTGTGGACCCGGCCGGGAGGGTGACAGGTGAAGCCTCCGGGTGGGTTGTGGGTGACGTAAAAGCCGGCGGTCGAGGCTACTTCTTCGTCCTCGTCTCGTCGCGTGCGGCCACCTATCGCGCCACAGTTCAGTCTTTCAACAAGGTCGCCCTCGACACGCCCCAGTTCGAGGCGCCCTGAAGCAACCACGAGGACATCGCCGTGAACATGGTACGACGGTCCGTATTCGTCGTTCTGCTCGCCGTCTTGTTACTACCGCTCGTCGCTACTGCTGATGAGCAATTCCGATCAAGAGTGTGAGCGATCTGAAGGGTAATTGGTCTGGCTCTGCGGGCCTTGGACCTTTTGGGGGTTCGGCGACGCCGTTCAATACACGATCAAGGGCGACGGCACATTCACTGGGGTCGCCAACCCTCGTTCGACGCAGGAGGGCGGAGGTACCTTCCAGGGCTCCTTCGAGCCGAAGCCTGACGGGTCGGCCGGTCACGCTACGACTGGCAGCACGGGCACATGGCGCCTGTTCGACGTGAACGGCGCGCGGGTCCTGCGCTTTGAAGGAAGAAACAGGGGCGGGCAGCCGAACTGGTCCGAAATCACGCAAGAGAAGTGACTCAGATGAACACCGCCTTCATCTGCGGCTCCGGGTAGCGCAGGCCCGACGCGGCGCCCGTCGGGACGGCGTCCGAGATGCGCTTGACCTCGTCCGCGCTCAGCTGAACCGCCGCGGCGCCGACGTTCTCCTCGAGGCGGTCGCGGCGCTTGGTGCCGGGGATCGGCACGACGTCGCCCCCCTGGGCGAGCAGCCACGCGAGCACGAGCTGGCCGGGCGTGCAACCCTTCTCGCGCGCGAACTGCTCGACCTTCTTCACGAACTCGACGTTGCGCTGGAGGTTCGTCTCCTCGAAGCGGGGGTGCTGGCGGCGGCGGTCGTCCGCCGGAAGGTCGGCGAGCTTGTGGACCTGTCCGGTGAGCAGGCTGCGCCCGAGGGGCGAGTAGGCGACGAGCGAGATCCCCAGCTCGCGCAGGGTCGGAAGGGTCTGCTCCGCCTCCACGCGGTAGAGCAGCGAGTACTCCATCTGTACGGCGGCGAGCGGATGGACCTTCTGCGCGCGGCGGACGGTCGCCGGCGCCGCCTCCGAGAGCCCGAGGAAGCGCACCTTGCCGGCCTCGACCAGTCGCGACATCGCGCCCACCGTGTCTTCGATCGGCACCTTGGGATCGACGCGGTGCTGGTAATAGAGGTCGATCACGTCCACGCCGAGGCGCTTGAGACTCGCGTCGCACGCCTGCGGCACCCACTCGGGCCGGCCGTCGACGCCGGGCGTGCCGTCCGGCTTGCGCATGTTGCCGAACTTGGTGACGACCACGGCGCGCTCGCGCCGGCCGCGCAGCGCCTGGCCGAGCAGCGTCTCGTTGTGGCCCCAGCCGTACATGTCGGACGAGTCCAGGAAGTTGACGCCGAGGTCGAGCGCGCGATGGATGACCGCGATCGACTGCGCGTCGTCTCCGGGGCCGTACGCGCCCGACATCGACATGCATCCGAGCCCGAGCGCGCTGACCTCGAGGGTGCTGCCGCCGAGCCGCCGTCGCTCGATCATGCTCGCTTGCCGTTGACGGTGAGGCGCATCGTAGTCTCCTTCGTTGGCGCTACGGGTGCCGAGGATGGTAGCACGACGATCGCGTATGACGATCGCGTATAGTGACGCCATGCTGGAGCTACGACCGAGCTGCGAGCTGTGCGATCGCGACCTGCCGCCCGCCTCGACCGAGGCCATGATCTGCACGTTCGAGTGCACGTTCTGCGCGCGCTGCGTTCGCGAGACACTGCACAACGTCTGCCCGAACTGCGGCGGCGGCTTCTCGCCACGCCCCGTGCGCCCACGCGACCGGCTCGCGAAGTATCCGCCCTCGACGAAGCGCGTGACGAAGCCGCTCGACGCCGCGCGGTACGCGCCGCTGCTCGCGCGCTATCGCGACGTCCGGGCAGAGCAGCGCTGATGGCCGCGCACGCGAGACACGGCAACCCGCCGGACCTCCGGCGCCTCATGCGCCGCCAGCTCGCGAAGACGCGCGCGCGGTGGCAGCGGCCGGAGCGCGTGGTGCGCGCGTTGGGCGTGCGGCGTGGCGCCGTCGTCGCCGACGTCGGCTCGGGTCCCGGCTACTTCACGACGCGGCTCGCGCGCGCGGTCGGCCCGCGCGGGCGCGTGTACGCCGTCGATCCCGAGCCGGAGGTGTTGAAGGTGCTCGTGAAGCGGCTGGACGGCCGCACCAACGTCACGCCGGTGCTGAGCCGCGACGACGACCCGATGCTGCCACCGGGCTCGTGCGACCTCGCAGTGTTCGTGAACGCCTACCACCACGTCGTCGACGGCCCGGCCTTCGTGCGGCGGCTCGCCCGCTGCCTCAAGCCCGGCGGGCGGCTCGCCGCCATCGACTGGGCGTATCGCGAGACGCCGATGGGTCCGCCGATGCACCGCCGGATCCCGCTCGAGAAATTCGTGAGCATCGGACGCGGCGCGGGATTGCGTCAGGTCGCGCGCCACGATTTCCTGCCCTACCAGTACTTCGTCGTGCTCCGGCGCCCGCGCTAGCGCTTCGTCCCCACCGCCAGCTTGGCCGAGTTCGGGATGTCGTAGCCGCCGGTCACGGCATAGGCGGAGGCCAGCCGCTCGAACGCGGCGCGGATGCGACGGCGCAGCTCCGGCGGCTGGCCGGTCACGACGCTGCTCATGCGCAGCATCCCACCGAGGCCGCCGCTCCACCACGCGTCCAGCGTCGCCGCATGGTGCATCCATCCGAGCGTCGTGACACCCGTGTCCGCGAGGCCGGCGCCGCGCAGCAGCGAGAGCAACGCCGTGTCCTCGGCGAAGCGGAACGCCGGAGGGCCGGCCGGCACATCGGCCGGCGGCTGGGCGCCGGCCGCGGCGATGGCGTCGAAGAACGTGCCGTTGATCCGCGAGCGTGCGGGATCGTCCCACCACGTGAGGGCCAGCCGCCCGCCGGGCGCCAGCACGCGCCCCAGCTCCTTGGCCGCGAGCTCCGGCCGCGCGAAGTGGCCGATGCCGAAGTTGCAGACGACGGCGTCGAACGCGCAGTCGGTGAACGGCAGCGCCTCGGCGTCGGCCTCACGGAAGCGCACGTCGACGTGCGCGCGCGCCGCGAGCGCGAGCATCTCGACGGAGAGGTCCACGCCGGTGACTCGGGCGCCGCGCCGCGCGGCGGCCGCCGCCACGTGGCCGGGGCCACAGGCGACGTCGAGCACCGCGAGGCCGGCGCGGACGCCGGCGCCGTCGAGCAACGGCTCGATGGCACGCGCGGTGTTGGCGGCGAAGAAGTCGCCGTAGGTCGCGGCCAGGCGGTCGTGGCCCACCTGCTCGAAGCGACGGAACGCCTCCACGTCCATGCTGCGGTAGATTATGCGACACACGGAGGACCGCATGGCCCGCAAGTCGCCCCCCCTCGCCCGACCCGTCAGCGCCGAGGACGTCGATCCGCGCCACCACTGGGACCGCCCGCTGCAGGCGCCCGGCCACACCCAGGTGGACTTCGAGGAGCGCGTGGACTTCAGGCGCCTGCACGCCTATCGCCTCGGCCGCGCGCGCCAGGCGCTCGCGAGATCCGGGCTCGGCGCCGTGCTCGTCTTCGACCAGTACAACATCCGCTACCTCTCGGGCACCGTCATCGGGGAGTGGGCGCGCGACAAGCTCACGCGCTGGTGCCTGCTGACCGGCACCGGCGAGCCGTGGGTGTGGGACTTCGGCTCGGCCGCGCGCCATCATCGCCTCTACGCGCCGCAGATCCCCGAGCGCCAGTCGCTGGCCGGCATGGTCGGCATGCGCGGGGCGGTGTCGCCGAAGGCGGGCCTCTTCAGGCGCGCGGCCGAGGAGATCCGCGACATTCTCAAGGCGGAGGGCGTGGCGGGCCTGCCGCTCGGCATCGATCTCGTCGAGCCGCCGTTCCTGTTCGCGCTCCAGGAGCTCGGCGTCGAGGTGCGCGACGGCCAGCAGGTGATGCTCGAGGCGCGCATGCTCAAGAGCCAGGACGAGCTGACGCTGCTGAACATGGCGGCGGCCATGGTGGACGGCGTCTACCAGGACATCTTCGAGGCGCTCAAGCCGGGCGCGCGCGAGAACGAAATCGTCGCGCTGGCCAACAAGCGCCTCTACGAGATGGGCTCGGACAACGTGGAGGCGATCAACGCGATCTCCGGCGAGCGCTGCAGCCCGCACCCGCACAACTTCACCGACCGCATCATCCGGCCCGGCGACCAGGCGTTCTTCGACATCATCATGTCCTTCATCGGCTACCGCACGTGCTACTACCGCACGTTCAGCGTCGGCAAGGCCACGAAGCCGCAGCTCGTGGCCTACAAGAAGGCGCGCGAGTGGATGGACGAGGCGATCGCGCTCATCAAGCCCGGCGTGACGACGGACAAGATCGCCCGCGCGTTCCCCAAGGCGCAGGAGATCGGCTTCGAGAGCGAGATGGCCGCCTTCGGCCTCAACTTCTGCCACGGCATCGGGCTCGGCCTGCACGAGCGGCCGATCATCAGCCGGCTGAACTCGTTCGACGACCCGATGGAGCTGCAGGCGGGCATGATGTTCGCGGTCGAGACCTACTGCCCCGCCACGGACGGCACCTCGGCCGCGCGCATCGAGGAGGAAGTGATCGTCACCCCGGGCGGGGCGCAGATCATCACGCTGTTCCCCGCCGACGAGCTGCCGATCGCCAACAAGTACTGAGCGACCGTCGTTGGACGGGGCACGGCTCGAGTACGACAAGCGAGTCAACCGCGTCATCGATCACGTCCGCGCGCATCTCGCCGAGCCGCTGACGCTCGCCGACCTCGCGCGGGTGGCGGCGTTCTCCCCCTTCCACTTCCACCGTGTCTTCAGGGCCATCACCGGCGAGACGCTGTTCGGCTTCATCCAGCGGGTGCGCGTCGAGCGGGCGGCGGCCGCGCTGATCGGCCGTCACGACGCGAGCGTGCTGGAGATCGCGCTCGATCATGGCTTCGCCTCGGCGGCGACGTTCGCGCGGGCGTTCCGTACGCACTTCGGCATGAGCGCGACGCGCTGGCGGGCGGGTGGCGCCGCGCGCTGGCGGGCGCGCCTGCGGCGCAAGCCGAGCAAACAACTCCGCAACGACGGCAAAGCACGCGCGCGGTCCCGGGCGCATCGTGGGCGCAAGGAGGCCGTCATGAGCATTCGCGTGCAGCAGCAGCCCCCCTACCACGTCGCCTACATGCGCTACGTCGGACCGTTCGGGCCGCGCGGCATCCCCGAGCTCTGGGACCGGCTCATGCGCTGGGCCGAGGCGCACGGGGTCCTCGAGAATGACAAGCTCGGCATCGCCTATGATGACCCGGCGATCACGCCGCCCGACAAGCTGCGTTACGACGCCTGTGTCGTCGTGCCGCCGGGCTTCGCGGCCGACCGCCTCGTCGCGCTCATGGACGTGCCCGGCAGCACGTACGCGGTGGCCAGCTTCGTCGGCACCGCGCACCAGATCGTGGATGCCTGGCAGACCGTCTTCGCCTCGTGGCTCCCCGGCAGCGGCTACCAGCCCGACGATCGCCCGTGCTACGAGCTCTACCGCGGCGACCCCGGCGTGGACGCCAAGACGCGGACGTTCCGCTGCGATCTCTGCCTGCCCGTGCGCCCGCTCTGAGCGCCCGGCCACGCCTCGGGGTAGAGTCGTCGGCATGGCCGAAGACTGCATGCTGTGCCGGGCGGAGCGCATCACCCCCTGGTTCCACGAGGACGAGATCTGCTGGGTCGCCGAGTGCGAGATCTGCGAGACCCCGATGGTGGTCTGGCGGGAGCACGGCGTGGAGCCGCCGCCCGAGCATCTCTCGCACATGCTCGCGCATCTGAAGGACGTGGCAGAGCGGCAGATCGGTGAGCACTGGTTGGACCGGCACATGCGCAACATCCCCGACCACTGGCACGCCCACGCGCGGCCAGCCGGCGGGTTCTTCGGGCGATAGACGGTAGAATCGAGGCCATGGCGACACACGAATCCGCGGATCTCCAGGCGGCTCTCAACGGGGACCTGGGCGGCATCCCGTTCCGCACCGAGCTGTCCCTCAAGCCGGTCATCGACTTCTGGACCCGGATGGCGGGTCAGGACTCGCCGAAGGGCGCAGTCGCCCGTGCGATCGCTGATCAGATCGCCAAGGTATCGGAGCTGCTGGCGCCCCTCACCGACTGCACGGTCGTGGAGCGGCACGCGGAGCTGCTCGATGTCTTGATGGCGGCGGCCATCCCGCCGGCGTCGCGCGATCACGCCTACGCCGCCGCGATGGTGCCGTTCCAGCTGCACGGCTTCTACGCCACGCCGCCGATGGAGCGCCTCCTCATGACGGAGGACTGGCGCCTCAAGGGCCGGATCAACCTCGACGCGCCGATGGTCGGCGCGATGCGCCGGGCTTACGCGTACGCGCTCGTGCTGCAGCGCCTGTATGGGATCGAGCTGGAGCTGGACCATCCGCTCATCCTCAGCGTGCCCGACCCCGAGACGGGCCTCGACCGCCACTTCCGGCTGCTGTTCGACTGGACGTTCGTCGAGGTCGAGGCGACGGGGCCGCTGCCGGAGTTGCCGTCCGACATGTGCCACCGCCTTCAAGTGAATCTCCTGGACGCCGAGGGACTGAGCGACCTGCTGCCGTCGGACCGCTTCGTGCTGCGCGGCTTTACGATCCTCAAAGCGCTCGAGGTCACCGACGAGGAAGTGCTCTCCGCGCTCAAGCGCGACCTGATCGACCGCGAGTCGATCGTGTCGAAGGAGCGCTTCGGCGGCGTGGAGATGCGGCTGCGCACCCTGTTCCGCCGGCCGAATCTCAGGCTCGGGATCGGCGCCATCGACGGCGACCGCGTGCTCATCCTCAACGACTTCTCGTCGCACGAGCACTCGTGCATCTTCGCGGATTCCGCCCATCACGCCGTCTCGGAATTCGCGGGGACGATCTACATGCGCGCGGTGAAGCAAGGACGTCCGATCATCGTGGAGGATCTCGCCGCGATGCCAGGCCGTACGCCGGTCGAGGATAGCGTGCTCGCCTCCGGGGTTCGTACGCTGGTCGTCGCGCCGCTGCACTACCAGGATCGCGTGATCGGCACCCTCGAGCTGGGCTCGCCGGAGCCCGACGACCTCGACGCGACACATCTACCGAAGATCCACGAGCTGCTCCCGCTCTTCGCCATGGCCGTGCGGCGCAGCATGGACGAGTTCAACGCGCGCGTGCAGACCGAGATCAAGGAGCGCTTCACGGCCATCCACCCGATCGTCGAGTGGCGCTTCCGCAAGGCGGTGCTGGACGGGCTGGAGCGGACGGGCGATCCCGGGGCGGCCGAGCTGCAGCCGATCGTCTTCGAGAACGTGCACCCGCTCTACGCGCTGTCCGACATCCGCGGCTCGTCGATCCAGCGCGAGCGCGCGATCCAGGGCGACCTGCTCGCTCAGCTGGCGCTGGCTCATGACGTCGTGGACGCCGCCTACGCGGCGAGGCGCCTGCCCGCGCTCGACCAGCTCCGCTACCGGATCGACCGCCACGCCGAGCAGATCCGGGAGAGCCTCGCCGCCGGCGATGAAGTGGGGATCATCGGGTTCCTGCGCGCCGAGGTGGAGTCGCTCTTCGAGCATCTCGGGACGTTCGGCGACGCCGTGCGCGAGAAGATCGCGGCCTACCGCGCGGCCCTCGACCCGCGGCTGGGCGCCGTCTACCGGCAACGCCGCGTGTTCGAGGACAGCGTCACGCGCATCGGCGACACGATCTCGTCGTACCTCGACCTCGAGGAGCAGGCGGCGCAGGACATCTTCCCGCATTACTTCGAGAAGCAGAAGACCGACGGCGTGGATCACCAGATCTACGTGGGCGGCTCCCTCGTCGAGGACGGGCGCTTCGACCCGATCTACCTCAAGAGCCTGCGCCTCTGGCAGCTCATGGTCGTGTGCGGCATCGCCGCGCGCGCCGACCGACTGAGCGCCGAGCTGCCGTTGCCTCTGCAGACGACGCACCTCGTGCTCGTGCAGCACGCTCCGATGTCGATCCGCTTCCGCTTCGACGAGAAGCGCTTCGACGTGGACGGCGCCTACGACATCCGCTACGAGATCGTGAAGAAGCGGATCGACAAGGCGCTGATCAAGGGCACCACCGAGCGCGTGACCCAGCCGGGCAAGCTCGCGATCGTCTACGGCCAGCCGGGGGAGGCCGCCGAGTACCGGGGCTACCTGGAGTACCTGCGCCATCTCGGTTACGTGAGCGGCGAGGTCGAGGACCTCGAGCTGGAAGAGCTGCAGGGCGTGCACGGCCTGCGCGCGCTCCGCGTGGGCGTGGCGCTGCGCGAGGTGCCCGCCGTGCCGTTCGCGGCCCAGGCGGTGCGCGCCGCCGCCCGCTGAGGCCGTGGCCCGCGTCGCCGGCGTCCTCTTCGACATCGGCGGCGTCGTCCAGGACTCGCCGCTGCACGCCATCGCCCGTTACGAGCGCGACCACGGCCTGCCCGCCAACGCGATCAACCGCGCCGTCGTGGCCTCGGGCGAGGCCGGAGCATGGTCGCGGCTGGAGCGCGGCGAGCTGACGCTGGAGGCCTGGTGCACGCCGTTCGAGGCGGACTGCCGGGCGCACGGCGTGGCCGTCGACGGCAAGCGCCTCATGACCTACATCGCCGAGGCCGGACGCGAGCGCCCTCAGATGCTGCGCGCGATCCGCCGCCTGCGTGAGCGCGGGCTGCGCGTCGGCGCGCTCACCAACAACTGGCCGCGCGACGAGAACGAGCCGGGCCCGCATCGGCTGCGCCCGCACTTCGACGTGGTGATCGAGTCGCAGGCCGTCGGCATGCGCAAGCCCGACCCGCGCATCTACGAGCTGGCGTGCCGCGAGCTCGGCGTGACGCCGCCCGAGACGGCCTTCCTCGACGACATCGGGATGAACCTCAAGTCGGCGCGCGCGCTCGGCATGCACACGATCAAGGTCCAGGAGCCCGAGACCGCGCTGCGCGAGCTGGCGGCGCTCGTCGGCTTCGACCTGCTCGGCTGAGTCCGCCGGAGGCTTATGATGTCCGCATGGCCAACGAGCGCGGACGACTGCCGAAGGCGCGACGCGAGGAGCTGAGCGAGCACCTGCAGCGGATGCTCGGGCGCTGGTACACGAACGCGTACCAGGACGACAACCTGTTCCTCACCATGGCGCGCCGGCCCGGCCTGCTCGACGCCACGTGGGGCTTCATCCGCTACATCTACGGCGGCGGCTCCAGCGTCGAGCCCGAGCTGTTCGAGCTGGTCCGCGTCAAGCTCGCCTGGAACAACCGCTGCGTGCACTGAAGCCTCGCGCGATCCTCCTCGGCCGTGAGCCGGGGCGCGACGGAAGACCTGGTGGCCAAGCTCACCGACTACGAGCACTCCGACCTCTCCGAGCGCACGAAGGCAGCGTTGCGCCTCGCCGACCGGTTGACCCGCGAGACTCCGGCGGTCGACGAGGCGTTCTACGACGACCTGCGCCGGCACTTCAGCGACGACCAGATCCTCGACCTCGGCATGACGATCACCTTCGCGAGCGGCTGGCAGCGCTTCATCGAAGCCTTCGGGATCGTGCCGGACCGCTGGCGTGACGGCGGACCGCCGCCCTTCCACGCGCTGCACGACCACGACTCGAAGCTTAGACTTCCTCCCACGCTCGAGTCGCGTTGACTTGCCCAGTTTCAGGAAGTGAAGCAGCTGTGCACACCCGCCGTTAGAACCCAACCCGATCAATAGAGTCGTCCCCGTATCCGGTACCAGCTCGGCAAGAAAAGGCGCGCGGTGCTTGCTATTCCGGATGATCTCTCCGTCCTGTCTGTCGAAAAATCGCGCTCTCATCGAGGCTTAGAGACTATGACCCGTCCTGGAGTGGTATCATGGTCACGAGATCATGACCATGGGCGGTGTGGGGAGACCATGAAGAAGATGCCGGCCGGCGAGTTCAAGGCCCGCTGCCTTCGGGTGATGGAAGAGGTCAAGAAATACCGGACGCCGGTCGTGATCACCAAGAAAGGACGCCCGGTCGCGAAGATCGTCCCTGTCGACGAGCCCGCCGACGACATCTTCGGGTGCATGGCCGACACCGTGAAGGTCGTCGGAGATGTCGAATCGCCGGTCTTCCCGGCGCGCGCCTGGAAAGTGCTGCGGTGATCGTGCTCGACACACACACCTTCGCGTGGCTCATGTTGACGCCCAAACAGCTCTCCCCGGCCGCGACGAGCGCCATCCGGGCCGCCCTCGGCTCGGGCGGCATCGCGATAGCATCCGTCACGGTTTGGGAGTTGGCGGTGATGGTGACACGAGGCCGGCTCGTGCCGAACGGGATGCCGGAAGCATGGCTCGCCGAGTTGCTCGCGCGAAGCGGGGTCGTCGTCAAAGAGATCACGCCAGCGATCGCCACGCTCGCGGCCCAGTTCCCCGAGCCGTTTCCGGGGGACCCGGCCGACCGCCTGATCGCTGCCACGGCGCGTGCTGAGGGGATTCCGCTGGTCACGCGCGACGGTCGACTGCGCCGCAGCGCGGCTGTGCACACGATCTGGTGAGCGGGCTCAACCGCTCGTCGCGCGGGTGACCTTCGCGGCGAGCAGCGCGTCGATGGCCGCCGCCTCGAAGCCCAGCTCGCCAAGGATCGCGCGCGTCTGGGACGCGAACGCCGGCGTCGGCGCGCCGGGCTGAAAGCCGCCGCCGTCCAGCTTCACGGGCGGCGCCAGCACGCGCACGGGCCCCAGCGCCGGGTGCGGCAGGTCGTGGAAGAACCCGTTGGCGCGCGCCTGCTCGTCGTCGAACAACTCGGCGGAGAAGCGGACGGCGGCGCCGGGCACGCCACGCTTGTCGAAGATCGGCTTCCACTCGGCGGCGGTGCGCGAGGCGAGCACCTTCTCGCACCGCTCGGCCAGCCCGGTGTAGTGGCGCTCGAGGGCGGCGCGGTCGGCGCCCCGCGGGGCGTCGTCGACGAGGCCGAGCACCTCCATGAACGCGCGCTGCAGACCCGGGCTCACGCACGCCACGCCCACCACGTCGTCCTTCGTCGCGTACGTGCGGTAGTAGACGTTGACCATGCCCGGCGTGCGCGCGGAGGGCACGATCTCGTCCTGCTCCGTGAACGGCCGTCCCGCCGCCCGCATCGCGGCGAGGCGCGCGCGGACCTTCGCGTGCTCGGCGCCGTCCACCGACTCGACGCGTACCATCGAGTTGTTCTGCGCCACCAGCGCCGCCATCATCAGCGCCGCTTCCACCTCGCCGCCGCGGCCGGTGCGCTCACGCCGGAGCAGCGCGGACGCGATGCCGAAGGCGAGCGACAGCGCGCAGACGTAGTCGGCGACCGGCGCCTCCCCGGTAGCGGGAACGCCGTCCTCGACACGGCCGAGCGCGGCCATGAGGCCGGTCCGCGCTTGCACAACGAGATCCATGCCGGCCAGCCGCGCGTCGGGGCCGCGGCGGCCGAAGGCGCTGACGCTGCCCACGATGAGTCGCGGGAAGCGCGGCGCCAGCGACGTCCAGTCGAGGCCGAACTCCTCGGCCAGTCCCGGGCGAAAGTTGGTGAGGATCACGTCGGCGCGCGCGAGCAAGCGCTCGATCACCTCCTGGGCGCGCGGATGGCGCAGGTCCAGCGGCAGCGAGCGCTTGCCCCGGTTGCGCGAGAGGAAGTGGCGCGTCTCGCCCGGCGCGAGGGGCGAGAGCTGGCGCACGGGATCGCCCTCGAGCGCCTCGATCTTGGTGACGCGCGCGCCGCCCTCGGCGAGCAATTGCGCGCAGAAGGGAACGGCGATGAACTGGCCGAACTCGACGACCTCGATGCCGGCGAACGGTCGCGACGACGTGTCCGCGCTCGACGAGGGACTCATGGGCGGCTAGCGTAGCACGCGCCTCGTTCTGCTATCCTCGGGGCCATGGGCTCAGGACTCGAAGACCGCTTCCAGACGCTGCACGAGATCGTCCGCGCCGCGAAGAACCGCCTGCCCGCCGGGGAGTGGGACTACCTGATGGGCGCCACCGAGACCGAGACGACGCTGCGCCGCAACCGGCTGGCCCTCGACTCGATCGCCTTCCGGCCGCGCGTGCTGCGCGACGTCTCGAAGGTCGACGCGACGTCCACGTTCCTCGGCCGGCCCGTGCGCATCCCGGTGATCTTCGCGCCGATCGGCTCGGTCGAGTCGTTCACCCCGGGCGGCGGCGCCACCGCGGCGCAGGCGTCGGCGGACTTCGGCGTGCCGCAGATGCTCTCGAGCGTCTGCAACCCCGGGCTGGAGGCGGTGGCGAAGGCCGCCGACAACTTCCGCATCTTCCAGCTCTACGTGCGCGGCGACGACGCGTTCGTGGACGACTGGGTGCGCCGCGCGGTGGACAACGGCTACGCGGCGTTCGCCATCACCGTGGATACCGCGGCCTACAGCCGCCGCGAGCGGGACCTGGCCCGGCGCTTCGTCAAGCCGTGGCGGCAGCGCGCCACCGGCCACGACTTCCAGTCGGCGTTCTCGTGGGATCACATCAAGCGCTTCAAGGACACGCACCGGATCCCGCTCATCCTCAAGGGCATCGCGACGGCGGAGGACGCGGTGCTCGCGTGCGAGCACGGTGTTGACGTCGTCTACGTCTCCAACCACGGCGGCCGCCAGCTCGACCACGGGCGCGGCTCCGCCGACGTGCTGCCCGAGGTGGTGAGAGCGGTCGCGGGGCGTGCGCGCATCATCGTGGACGGCGCCTTCCAGCGCGGCACCGACGTCGTGAAGGCGATCGCGCTCGGCGCCGACCTCGTCGGCCTGGGCCGCATGCCGTGCATCGGCCTCGCCGCCGCCGCCGCGCCGGGCTGCGTGCGCGTGATGGAGCTGCTGGAGGACGAGATCCGCATCGCGCTCGGCCTGCTCGGGGTGGCGCGCTGGAAGGAGCTGGACGCGTCCTACCTGCACCATGGCGCGCCCGTGGTGGCGGTGCCGCGCGTCACCAGCGCGTTTCCGCTCCTCGACGAGCCGGGTTACTGAGCGCCTACCAGGCCAGGATCTCCGGCCGAAAGTCCTCGATCCGCTCCTTGACAACGAGCACCGGGTCGATGCCGTAGAGGCGCCGCGCGTTCTCGCCGAGGAGCTTCCTCTGCACCGGCTCCGGCACGGCGAACTTGGCCATCGCCTCCAGCGCGTCCCAGACGTCCTCGGCGTCGTGATGCGGATAGTCGGACGACCAGATCCCCACGTTCTCGTAGAGGTCCCACATGCGGTAGACCGGCTCCTCGTCGCTCTCGAACGCGATGAAGCAGCGGCGATAGAACGTCTCGGAGGGATCGGCGATGCTCGTCTCGCGGCCGCGCTGGAACGCGTAGAGGTCGAGGAAGTTGCGGCTGCGGCCGAGCACCATCGGCAGCCACGTCGCGTTCGACTCCAGCACCGCGCACGTGAGGCGCGGGAACTTCTGGAGCCAGCCGGTCATGAGCACCGTGGTGAGCCACGTCATCGCCTCCATGATGAAGCCCAGCGACTCGCTGGCGTCGATGGTCGGCTCCATGGCAAACACGATGTTGCTGACGAACTGCCCCGGCGAGTAGACGACGGCCTCGTCGGTGAAGAGCAGGCCGGTGCCGGCGCCGCGCGTCTGCGCGATGCGCTGCGCCCACTCCGACGTGAGCGCCTCGCGCGAGGGAAACGTATGCATCGCCAGCACCACGCCGAGCTCCTCGAACTCGCGCCAGAGCAGATCGAAGTCGGGCAGCGTTGGATAGCGGCCGTTCCAGAAGCAGGGGCGGACGGCGGCCGCCTTGAATCCCTTCTTCGCCACGCGCCGCAGCTCGGCGATCGAGTGCTCGACGCTCTGGATCGGCAGCACGGCGCACGGAAAGAGCCGCCGCCGGTCGGCGGCCGCGTAGTCGTCGATCCAGTCGTTGTACGCCGTGGCGAGGACGCGCGCGGCCTCGGGGTCGCGCACGAGGGCCAGGCGCACGAACCACGAGGGAAACAGCATCACCTGGTCGGTTCCCAGCGCGTCCATGTCGCGCAGGCGGGCACGCGGGTCACGACTGCCCTTCAAGCGTCCGAAGCGCGCCTTCCACTCCTCGGTGCCCGGCGTCAGCCGGCCGACCTCCTTCTTGTTCCACCGCGGCCAGCCGACCTCCGCCGCGTTCGCGCGCTCGCGCGAGGCGGGCACGGCGCGGCCGTTGATCAGGAGCGTCTCGGTGTCGGTGTGGAAGTGGAACTGGGTCTTCGCCCAGGCGCGGACGCGAGCGGGTACGTACTCCTCCCAGATCTCCGGCGGCTCGACGATATGGCTGTCGCAATCGAAGACGGGAAAGGACTTGGTCGCCATCGGCGCCTCCTGTGGGGACGCTACGGTACACTTGCGGGGCGGAGGCTACCATGAGCACGATCCCAGCGCCCCGAGGCCACGCCGTCGTCGTCCAGCCGGACGAGGGCCCCTCGTACTGGCAACCGGTGCCGGCCAGCGGCCACGCCGATCCGAAGCTCACGCCGGAGCTCACGCGGTTTCCCGCGCTGTCGATGGGCTACCAGACGATCGCGCCTGGCGGCCGCGTGCGCGAGCACTCGCACGGCGACCAGATCGAATTGCAGATCTGCTTCCGCGGCCGCGGGCACGTGCTGGTCGACGGCGCGACGCACCCGCTCGTCCCCGGCACCGCCTGCTTCCTCGGCTACGACGTCAAGCACGAGATCGTGAACGACGGCGCCGAGGACCTCGTGATGATGTGGCTCATCACGCCCCATGGCCTCGAGGAATTCTTCAAGGCGATCGGCCGGCCGCGCACGCCGGGTCAGCCCGCGCCCGCGCCGTTCGCGCGACCGGAGGACATCGTAGCCGTCGAGCGCGCCATGGGCATGAACGACACGCGTGCCTAGGGTCGCCGCGCTGACGGCGGCCGCTCTGCTCTTCGCGGCGCCGGCGAGCGCCGGCGACGTGACGCTCGTCGGTCCCGAGGGCCGCGTCGCACTCTCGGAGGCCGCGCAGGCCGACGCCGCCGCCGAGTGGAAGGCGCGCGAGGCCCGTCCGCACCTCTACCTCCGCGACGAGCCGTCGGTCGTGATGCCCCGGGGCGTGCGCGGCGGGCCGTCCACGCACGCCACGGAGGTGCTCATCGGCATCGCCAATCCGAAGTTCCCGGAGCAGCCGCTCATGTGCCAGCCGGCGCTGCGGCCCTACTTCGACAAGGCCGCCGCGGACCACAGCGGCCGGATCCTCGAGCAGGTACGGCGGCAGAACTAGCGATGCCGGCGATTTCCATCGGCGACGCGGACATCTACTACGAGGACGAGGGCCAGGGGCCGCCGCTCATGCTCGTGCCCGGCCTGGCCGGCCAGGGCTCGTTCTGGATCTCGCAGGTGCCCGACTTCTCGCGCGACTTCCGCACGATCGTCCACGATCACCGCGGCGCGGGACGCAGCACGCACTCGCGCATCACCTACTCCGTGGAGCAGATGGCGGACGACACCCTGCGGCTCATGGACGCCCTCGGCACCGACACCGCGCACTTCGTCGGGCACTCCACGGGCGGCGCCATCGGCCAGGTCATCGCGACGGACCACCCCGACCGCCTGCGCAGCCTCGTGCTGAGCGCGACGTGGGCGGGGCCGGATCCGTTCTTCCGGCGGCTCTTCGAGAGCCGCAAGCGGACGCTGCTCGACTCCGGCGTCGAGGCGTACCTGCGCGCGTCGGTGCTGTTCCAGGCGACGCCGAAGTGGGTGAGCGAGCACGACGAGTTCATCGGCGAGCTGCACCGCGTGACCGCGGCGAGCTATGCGCCCGTCGAGGTGGTCGCAAGCCGCATCGACGCCATCGTCCGTCACGACCGCCGCCGCCGACTCTCGGAGATCCGCGTGCCGACGCTCGTCGTCGTCGCGCGCGACGATATGATCACGCCGCCGTTCTACTCCGAGGAGCTGGCGTCGGCGATTCCCGGCGCCAAGCTCGTGGTGCTCGAGGGCGGCGGGCACTTTTCGCCAGCCATTCACGCCGGGCCGTACAACGCCACCGTCGGCGCCTTCCTGCGCGCCGTCCGCTGAGCTCACGAGAGGAGGACGCTTCGATGCAGATCCCCGACGCCGTGCGCACGGTGGTCGACACCGCGCCCTTTGCCCACCTCACCACCCTGAACGCCGACGGCGGTCCTCAGGTCACCATCGTCTGGGTGGACATCGAGGGCGACGAGTTCATGATCGGCCACATGGGCGACCGGCGGAAGACGAAGAACGTCCGTCACGACCCGCGCGTGGCGCTCTCGATGCTGGCCACGACGCTGAGCCCGACCGGGCTGCGCGAGTACGTGGTGGTGTATGGCCGCGCCCGCGTGACCGAAGGCGGCGCCGCGCCGCTGCTCCAGAAGCTGGCGCGTCGCTACCTTGGGCCGAACGTCGAGTTCCCGCCGCCTGCGTACCGCAACCAGCCGGGCTTCATCACGCGGATCACGCCCGAGCGCTTCGGCGGTGTCGGGGTGTGGAGCCCGGCCAAGCACTGACGCCGCCGCTCAGCCCAGCGCCGCCAGGACGCGCCGCGCCAGCCGCGGCAACTCCGGATCGCGCGCGCCCATCAATAAGATCGTGTCGCCGGGCCGCGCTTCGCCGGCCACCCAGCGTGTGACGGCCGCGTGGTCCTCGGCGTACGCGCAGCCGATATCGGCGGCGAGATCGCGGCTCGAGAGGTCGCGCGTGACGCTGCCGCCGGCATAGAAAATCTCCGCGTAGCAGAAGCGGTCGGACGGACGCAGCAGGGACGGAATCAGCTCGCGCAACTCGCCGCGCAGGAAGCGCGCGGGACCGAAGCCGTGCGGCTGGAACACGGCGACGACTCGCGGCGCCCCGGCCTGGGCCGTCGTCAGCGCCGCGCGGATCTTCTCGCCGTTGTGCGCGAAGTCGTCGATGATCCGGATCCCCGTTCCGGTGACGCCGATCGTCTCGAAGCGGCGCGCGACGCCGGGAAAGCGCGGGAGCAGGCGCTCCACGTCGGCGGGCCGGATGCCCAGCTCGAGCCCGACGAGCGCGGCGGCCGCGGCGTTCTCGAGGTTGTGCAGTCCGGGCTGCGGGACGTCGAGTCCCACGTCGGAGCCGCGCCAGCGCAGCACGCCGGTCGCGCGAGCGGGCCCGAGCGAGCGCGGTGTCACGGGAGCGTCGGCGCCCGCCCCGACGCCGTAGGACAGCGCGCCCGCGCGCCGGCCGAGGGCGGACGCCTCGGCGCAGCGCGCGTTCACCCAGAGTCGTCCGCACTGCGCGGCGAACGTGGCGAATTGAGCGCGCACCCAGTCGAGCTCGCCGTGATCGCGGCTGACGTTGTGGATCAGCCCCAGCGCCGGGTGATAGCCGACGAGGGTCCCGTCGGACTCGCACGCCTCGGCGGCCACCGCGCCGTCGCCCGGGCCGGGCACGAGGCAGCCACCGCCGCCCTCGCCGACGAGCGCCGCGCCGCCGATCACCGAGGCCACCGCGCCCGACTCGCGCGCGAGCCACGCCACCATGCCCGTGATCGTGCTCTTGCCGCTGGTGCCGCTGACGGCGACCCCGGGGCGCCCGGTGTCGACGAGCTCCGCGAGCAACGCCGGCCGCGCGAGCATGGCCAGGCCCCGCGCGCGCGCCGCGCGCATCTCCGGCGTCTCCGCCTCGACCGCGGTGGAGAAGACGAAGTGGTCGATGACGCCCGTGATCCCGCTCCCGTCGTGCGGCACCAGCTCGACGCCCGCGGCGCGGAGCGTGTCGGCCGCCTCGCGGTTCTTGCCCGCGTCGAACGCGCGGTCCGAGCCCTGCACCGCGTGGCCGCGCGCGCGCATCAGGCGCGCGAGCGGGCTCATGCCCGCGCCGCCGACGCCCGAGAAGTGATAGCGCGTCCTCATTGTTGTCATGGTACCCGAGGCGCCCGCGCTACAATCCAGCCTCGACATGATCCCCCCGCGCGGGCGGCCCGGAGACTGACGCGGTCCACGGGTCGCCACGCGCGAGGTCGTGGCGCCGGTCAGGCTACGCCGCCAATGCTGAAGGAGCCGGTGAACGTCCCGCCGCCCACGACGGTGCCCGTCAACGGAACGATGAGCTTCGCGGAAGACGACTTCGAGCCTCTCTCGTCGTTCGACTTCGAGTCGTCGGCTCTCGCCACCGACAAGGGGCCCATCGCGGTGGCGAAGATCAAGACACTGAGCAGGGTAGACCCGCGAGTTTGACCTGTCCTTCGCGTATCATGGTCCCTCGTGAGCGACCCACGCGGCCTGGCCCGGGGACTGACGAACTACGGCGACGCCGACTTCTCGCTGTACCTGCGGCGCTCGTTCGCGACGTCCATGGGCTACTCGCGCGAGATGCTCGCGCGTCCCGTCGTCGGCATCGCGCAGTCGGCGAGCGGCTTCAACAACTGCCATCGCCACTTCCCCGAGCTGATCGACGCCGTCAAGCGGGGCGTGGTGGCGGCGGGCGGCCTGCCGCTCGACTTTCCCACCATCTCGCTCGGCGAGGTGTTCCTGTCGCCGACCAGCATGATGTTCAGGAACCTCATGGCCATCGACGTCGAGGAGATGATCCGCGCCCAGCCCATGGATGCGGTGGTGCTCGTCGGCGGCTGCGACAAGACCGTGCCGGCGCAGCTGATGGGCGCGGCCTCCGCCGACGTGCCGGCCGTGCAGCTGCTTGCGGGACCGATGATGCCGATGGCGTATCACGGCGAGCGGCTCGGCGCCTGCACCGACTGCCGGCGCTTCTGGGCCAAGTACCGCGCGGGCGGGCTCAGCGCCACGGAGATCCAGGAGATCGAGGGCAACCTCGCGACGACGGCGGGCACGTGCGCGGTCATGGGCACCGCGTCGACGATGGCGTCGATCGCGGAGACGCTCGGCATGGCGCTGCCCGGCACGGCGGCGATTCCCGCCGTGCACGCCGACCGGCTGCGCGCCGCGGAGGCGAGCGGCCGCCAGGCGGTCGCGCTCGCGGCGGCGAAGCTTCGCCCCTCGCAGATCATCACCGCGAAGTCCGTCGAGAACGCGCTCCGCGTGCTGCTGGCGATCGGCGGCTCGACCAACGCGATCATCCATCTCACCGCGATCGCCGGCCGCGTCGGCGTACCGATCTCGCTCGAGCGGCTCAACGAGATGTCCGACTCGACGCCGGTGCTCGTCGACCTCAAGCCCACGGGCCAGCACTACATGTCGGACCTGCACGCGGCGGGCGGCGTCGGCGCCGTGCTGCGTGAGCTGAAGCCGCTGCTGCACCTGGACTGCCTCACGGTCTCCGGCGAGACGCTGGGCGCGCGGCTGGCAGCGGAGCCCGGCTGGGTGGATCGCGCGGTGGTGCGGCCGCTCGACGATCCCTACCAGAAGCAGGGCGGCCTCGTCGCGCTGTTCGGCTCGCTGGCGCCGGGCGGCGCGATCCTGAAGCGCTCGGCCGCCGATCCCGCGCTGTTCGAGCGCGAGGGCCGGGCGGTGGTCTTCGCCTCGCTCGACGACCTCGCCGCACGCATCGACGCGCCGGACCTCGACGTGAAGCCCGACGACTTCCTCGTCCTCCAGAACGCGGGGCCCAAGAGCGGCTACGCGATGCCCGAGGCCGGCTACCTGCCGATCCCGGCCAAGCTGGCGAGAACGGGCGTGAAGGACATGGTCCGCATCTCCGACGCGCGGATGAGCGGCACCGCTTACGGCACCATCGTGCTGCACGTGTCGCCCGAGGCCGCCGTCGGGGGGCCGCTGGCGCTCGTGAAGACCGGCGACCGCATCCGCCTGAGCGTCGCCCAGCGCTCGATCAATCTGATCGTCGACGAGGCGGAGCTGAGCCGGCGCCGCGCCGCGTGGCGCGCGCCGACGCCGCCGCCGACACGCGGCTATGCCAAGCTCTACATGCAGTCCGTGTTGCAGGCCGAGCACGGCTGCGACTTCGACTTCCTCAGAAAACAGGAGCCGACAGCGTGAACCCCAAGCGCATCACCGGCGTGCTCTCGCCCGTCGTCACCCCGTTCAAGGCCGACCTCTCGCCCGACGCCGAGAAGTTCGTGCGGCAGTGCACGTGGCTGCTGTCGCAGAACGTCGGCCTCGCCGTGTTCGGAACGAACTCCGAGGCGAACTCGCTGGCGACGGAGGAGAAGATCGAGCTGCTCGACCGGCTGATCGCGGCCGGCCTCGATCCCGCGCGGATGATGCCGGGCACCGGCTGCTGCGCGATCACCGATTCCGTGCGGCTGACGAAGCACGCGGTGAAGCTCGGCTGCGGCGGCGTGCTGATGCTGCCGCCGTTCTATTACAAGGGCGTGTCCGACGACGGGCTGTTCCGGAACTTCGCTGAAATCGTGGAACGGGTCGGCGACTCAGGACTGCGGATCTACCTCTATCACATCCCGCCGGTGTCGAGCGTGCCGATCACGCTCACGCTGATCGAGCGGCTGCTCAAGGCGTACCCCGGCACCATCGCGGGCGCGAAGGACTCCTCGGGAGACTGGAACAACACCAAGGCGATGCTCGATCAGTTCGCGAAATCGGGCTTCGACGTCTTCCCCGGCGCCGAGACGTTCCTGCTCGCCGGCCTGCGCAGCGGCGGCGCGGGCTGCATCAGCGCCACCGCCAACACGAACCCGGCGGCGATCGCGCGCCTCTACGACACCTGGCGCGGCGCCGACGCCGACGCGCAGCAGAAGCGCCTCGACGAGATCCGCGGCACCTTCGCGAAGTACCCGATGATCCCGGCGCTCAAGGCCGCCATCGCCCACTGGTCGGGTATCGCGGAGTGGGCGACCGTGCGCCCGCCGCTCGTCGCGCTCACGAGGGAGCAGGCCGCGGCGCTCGTGAGCGATCTCAAGGCGCGCAACTTCGACATGCCGCGGTTGCGCGGGTAGACTCGACGGCATGGCCCTCGAGCATCCCTGGAGCGAGCCGCCGGCGGCGGCGCAGACGATCGAGGTGGCGTCCGGCGTGCGCTGGCTGCGCATGCCGCTGCCGTTCCAGCTCGACCACATCAACCTCTGGCTGCTCGCCGACGGCGCCGGCTGGACGGCGGTGGACACGGGCCTGGCCCTGCCGCCCACGCGCGAGCGCTGGGAGCAGCTGTTCGCTCACGGACTCGACGGCAAGCCGATCACGCGCGTGATCGTCACACACTTCCATCCCGACCACATCGGCAACGCCTCGTGGCTCACCGAGCGCTGGCAGGCCGACCTCTGGTGCACGCAGACGGAGTGGCTGGCCGCGGAGTACGCGCTGCGCAGCCGCGACGATGCCGACCTCGACCGCCGCGTGGCGTACTACCGGCGCAACGGCATCGCGGAAGAGGCGACGGCGAAGATGCGCGCGCGGGGCAATCACTACCCCGGGCTCGTGGGCGGGCTGCCCTTTGCCTTCATGCCGATCGCCGACGGCGAGACCGTGACCATCGACGGCCGGCGGTGGCGCGTGATCACGGCGCGCGGCCACTCGCCCGAGCACGCGTGCCTCTGGTGCGAAGACCTGCGCGTGCTCATCGCGGGCGACCAGGTGTTGCCGAAGATCACGACCAACGTCAGCGTGTGGCCCGAGCGCCCGCGCGAGAACCCGCTGCGCTACTACCTCGACTCGCTCGCGCGCTTCCTCCGGCTGCCCGCCGACACGCTGGTGCTGCCGTCCCACGGCCTGCCGTTCCGCGGCCTGCACCACCGGCTCTCCACGCTGGTGCAGCACCACGACGCGCGGCTGGCCGAGGCCGCCGACGCGCTCCTCGAGCCGAAGACGGGCGCCCAGCTCATCCCGGTCCTGTTCCGGCGCGAGCTGGACACCCACCAGCTCGGCTTCGCCATCGGCGAGACGCTCGCTCACCTGAACTTCCTCGAGGCCGAGGGCCGCGCGGTGCGCGCGCTGGGCGGCGACGGGATCGAGCGCTTCCACAAGCCCTGAGCCCGTTGTGACCACCGGGCGGCGCCGAGGACACTCGTCCACGCCAAACAGCGGGCGGGGCCTCGACCCCTCGGTTACCGGATGAAAATCCGAAGTACCGAGAACCGACGCTGGCTTTTGAGATGGGGGGCCCCGAAATGGCCCCCCAATACCCCCCAACGCTCGGACGCGCCCCGGGAAACCCGGGGCGCGCCTCGATAACCTTCAGCTGATCCCGAGCTCGGCTAGCTTGGCGTCGGTCGGCTTGCCCGTCTGCGGGTCCCAGCCGGCCATTTCGTAGTAGGTCTTACGCGCGGCGAGGAATTCGTCGGGATCGATCCTGGCGCCCTTGATGGCGCCGTTGCCGATGCCCTCGTGCATGCGCTGGGGCAGCACGTCGTCCGCCGGGGTGAAGCCCTCCCGGTTGTTGAACATGCGCGCCAGCGTGTTGTTCCGCTCGCCCACCTTCATCAGCTCGTAGAGGCTCATGTTCCAGCCGGTGACCGCGTTGATGTAATCGATCATGGGGTCGAGCTGCAGGGTGTTCAGCGGCGCGCCCACGAAATCGCACATGCCGACGGAGTTGTAGGCGCTCCACACCTGCTGCGTCACGTAGAACGCGCGCACCTTCTTGGCGTCGAGCGTCATCGGGTCGAGCGGCTCGATCAGGCCGAGCACGCCCATCGGGTGGCCCTGGGGGTGGAAGCCGGCATAGAGCGGGTCGTGAGGCGCCTCCATGTGGTCGGCGCCCGTCGGCGAGATCGCGTAGGCGAGCGACAGGCCCTTCTTGCCGCGCGGGTCGTGCATCGGCAGCTCCTGGCCCTTCACGTGGAGCGCGAAGCGCTCGGCGCCCTTGCCGAGGCTCTCCGCCGCGCGCTTGACGCCCTCGGCGAGCAGGTCGCCGAGGCCCTCGCGCCTGCCGATCATGTGGATGAGCCCGATCACGGCGTCGGCGTTGCCCCACGAGAGGTCCAGGCCGCCCGCCATCTCGCTCGTGATGATGCCGTGCTCGTAGCACTCCATCGCGAACGCGCAGACGGCGCCCGTGGAGATGGAGTCGAGCACGTACTGCGCATGCAGCTGGTTGATCAGGGCCAGCGCGTTGAGGTCCTTCACGCCGCAGAGCGAGCCGGAAGCGGCCAGGGTCTCGTACTCGGGCCCGCCGTATTTCGGCGTCACGCCCAGCTCCTTCACCTCGACCTCGCGCTTGCACGCCACCGCGCACGCGTAGCAGGTGCCGCGGTTCACCAGAATCGTGTCGCGCATCTTCTGCCCGCTGATGTCTTTGGCGCCCTCGAAGGAGCCGTCCCGGAAGTTGCGCGTGGGCAGGATTCCGCTGGCCTCCAGCGCCAGCACGCCGCTGGATGAGCCCAGCTGGTGGAAGCGGTCCTTGGAGCGGTCGTAGTTGTCCTTGAACCAGACGAGCTGCTTCTTCGCGGTGTCCTTGTCGGTGGCCGCCGGCGGCTTGCTGCCGCGCACGACGATGGCCTTGAGCTTCTTCGCACCCATCACGGCGCCGAGCCCGCCGCGCCCGTGGAAGTGTTTGAGCTGGTTCACGATGGCGGCGTAGCGCACGAGCTTCTCGCCGGCCACGCCGCACTGCAGCGTGCGCACGCGCTTGTCGCCCAGCTCGACCTCGATGCCGTCCTGCACGTCGCCCGAGAGCTTGCCCCAGTAGGGCGTCGCGTCGCGGAACTCGACCGCGGCGTCCTTGATCCAGACGTAGACCGGCGTCTTCGACGCGCCGTGCACGACGACGCCGTCCCAGCCCGCCGCCCGCAGCTCCGGGCCCCACCAGCCGCCGGCCTCGGACTCGCCGTAGCCGCCGGTCAGCGGCGACTTCGCCGCCGCCGTGTAGCGGTTGGTGCCGGAGAGCGAGAGCCCGTTGATCACGCTCGTCATCAAGACGAGCACGTTGTCGGGCCCGAGCGGATCGGCGCCGGGCTTCAGATCGCGCAGCAGCAGGTGCGCCGCGAGCGCACCGCCGCCGAGGTACTTGCGGTAGGTCGCCTCCGGGATCTCTTCGGCGCGATGGGTGCGGTCGGTCAGGTCGACGTGCAGGATCTTGGCGGTGATCGCCATACGCGGTGTCCCTCCCTGGAAAGTCGCCGCCGATGCTACTACCGACGCCGCGCTTCGTCTACCGGCGCGGGGCCTCCGTGCGGCTATTCTATGCGGCGACACACGAGGAGGCCCGCCGATGAGTGCGACCCCGGAAGGACTGGATCCGACGATCACCCGCCGCGAGATCGTCTTCGAAGCCGACATCACGTCGGTCACGCCGTTCCTGAAGGTGGCGACGGTCAGCCGCGCCGGAACCGGCCACATGACGTTCGCCTGCGACGAGGGCCCGAACCTCGGCGGCCTCGGCTCGGCGCCCACGCCGCTGATGTACTTCAGCGCGGCCCTTGCCTTCTGACTCATGACTCAAGTGTCCCGGTACGGGCACATGCTCAAGGTGACGGTCGGGCGGATGCGGATGCGCGTGACCGCGCGCTATCGCGTCACCGGCTCGGTCCTCGACGACACCGTCCAGGGGGAGATGCTGGGCGCCGACACGGTGCTCGAGCTCGACTCGCCCGATCCTCCGGACCGTGTGGCCCGCCTCGTCCGCAACGCCGAGCGCGGCTGCTTCGTCATGCAGGCGCTGCTGCGACCCGTGACGATCTCATCGGCCGCGGTTCTCAACGGCCGCCCACTCGAGCGCGCCTAGACTCCCGGCGGCCGTTGGGCCGCCGGGCTCGGCCTGTGGCTCGCGCACGGGGGACACGCGGGATAGGATCGACGCCATGGAGCCGCTCGTCGCCTACCTGCACTACCTCGCGATCGTCCTGATCTCGGGTTTTCTCGTCGCGGAGATGGTGGTGTGCCGGCCATCGCTCGAGGCCGAACAGGTGCGGCTGCTGCCGCGCCTCGACATCTTCTTTTTCTCGGCGGCGTTGCTGGCGCTGGCGACGGGACTGCTTCGGCTCTTCTACTACGCCAAGGGCGTGGGCTTCTACCTTCCGAACCCGTTCTTCGTCATGAAGATGGCGCTCTACATCGCCATCGCCACGCTCTCGATCAAGCCGACGGTCTCCTTCCTGCGCTGGCGCCGGCGGCTCGCGGAGTCCGGCGAGCTGCCGCCGGCGCAGGAGATCGCGACCGCGCGCCGGCTCATCCACGTGGAGGTGGCGCTGCTCGCGCTGATGCCGCTGATGGCCGTGCTGATGGCGCGCGGGATCGGCCGCTAACTGTGCCGACACCGGCCGCGTAACCCGCTTCGCCCCGGGCGACGACTCCGGTATCATCGCAGCGAGGGCCCGCCGCGCGCGCGATGATCGCTCTTCGCCACGTCACCAAGCGCTTCGGCGGTCGCGTCGCCCTCGACGACGTCTCCCTCGCCGTCGAGCCGGGGGCGACCCACGTCCTGCTCGGCTCGAGCGGCGCCGGAAAATCCACGGTCCTGCGCCTCATCCTCGGTCTCCTGCGCCCCGACGCGGGCGAGGTCCGCGTGGAGCCGACCGCGCCCATGGGCTACGTCGTCCAGGAAGGCGCGCTCTACCCCCACCTCTCCGCTGGGCGGAACGTCGTGCTGCCGGCGCGCGCGGCCAACTGGAGCGCGGAGCGCCAGGCGGCTCGTCTGGACGCCCTCGCCGCGCTGGTCGGGCTCGAGCCCGAGCTGATGGCGCGCTACCCTCACCAGCTGAGCGGCGGCCAGCGGCAGCGCGTCAGCCTGATGCGGGCGTTGATGCTGGATCCGCCCGTGCTCCTGCTCGACGAGCCGCTCGGGGCGCTCGACCCGATCACACGCGCCAGCCTCCAGGCGCAGCTCGGGCGGGTCTTCGGCGAGCTGCACAAGGCCGTCATCCTCGTCACCCACGACGTGCGCGAGGCCTTCGTCTTCGGCTCGGTGATCACGCTGCTGAGCCACGGCCGCGTCGTGCAGCAGGGAACGCTCGCCGATCTCGCGCAGCGGCCCGCCGACCCGTTCGTCACCGAGTTCCTGAGCGCCCAGGCGCCGCCGCCGGAGATGGCGCGGGAGCTCCGGCTGTGACGCGGCGAGGCTCGATCGCGGCCGTCGGCGGAGTCCTGATGGCGCTGCTGGTCTGCGCCGCGGCGGCGCCCGCCGAGCCGCCGCGCATCCGCGTGGGCTCGAAATCGTTCACGGAGAGCTACATCCTGGCCGAGATGGTCGCGCAGATCGTCGACGAGACGGGCGAGGCGCGCGCGGAGCGGCGGCTGGGGCTCGGCGGCACGGGCATCGTCTACGGCGCCCTGGCCAGCGGCGACATCGACATCTATCCCGAGTACACGGGGACCATCGCCCAGGCGATCCTCAAGGAGCCCACGCTCGCCTCGGTCCAAGCCATGCGCACGCGGCTCGGCGCGCGCGGACTCACGCTCGGCGTCGCGCTCGGCTTCGACAACACCTATGCCCTCGCCGTCCGGCGCGACGCGGCGGCGCGCCTGGGCCTGCGCACGATCGGCGATCTCGCGCGCCATCCCGGGCTGCGGGCGGCCTTCGACCCCGGCTTCCTCGACCGCGGGGACGGCTGGCCGGGGCTCCAGCGTCAGTACGGCCTGCGCTTCGCCGAGGTGCGCGCCATGGAGCACGCGCTCACGTATCCCGCGCTCGTGAGCGGCCGCGTGGACGTGATCGACGTCTTCTCGACCGACGGCCAGCTCGCGCGCCTGGACCTGGCGCTGCTCACCGACGACCGGCGCTTCTTCCCCGACTACAGCGCCGTGCTGCTCGCGCGCCGCTCGCTCGCCGAGCGCTTTCCACGCACGTGGGCGGCGCTCCAGGGACGTCTCGGCGGTCGGATCGACAACGCGACGATGGCGCGCCTCAACGCGCTCGCGGATCTCGAGCGCCGATCGTTCGCGGAGGCGGCCGCGACCTTCCTCGGGCGGTCGAGCGCCGAGACCGCGCGGCGGCCGGCCCGGGAGCTGGCGACGCTGACCCTCGAGCACGTGTGGCTGGTCGCCGTCTCGCTGACGGCGGCCGTGCTGCTCGGGCTGCCGCTCGGCATCCTCGCCGCGCGCCGGCGGCGGCTGGCGCAGGCGGAGCTGATGGGCGTGGGCGTGATCCAGACGATTCCCGCGCTCGCGCTGCTCTCGTTCATGATCCCGCTCTTCGGCATCGGCCAGCTGCCGGCGCTCGTCGCGCTGTCCCTCTACGCGCTGCTGCCCATCGTGCGCACCACGCACGCCGCGATCAGCAGCCTCGATCCGCGGCTCGTCGAGATGACGACGGTCCTCGGGCTCCGCGGCTGGCGCCGCCTGGCCTGGGTCGAGCTGCCGCTGGCCTCGGTGACCATCATGGCGGGGATCAAGACCGCGGCCGTCCTCACCGTGGGCACGGCGACGCTCGCGGCGTTCATCGGCGGCGGCGGGTACGGCACCCTGATCGTGACCGGACTCGCCCTCAACGACGTCGGCACCATCCTCACCGGCGCGATTCCAGCCGCGGTGATGGCGCTCGTCATCCACGCCGCGTTCGAGGCCCTCGACCGTGTCGTGGTCCCGCGCGCGCTGCGCGCGGCGCCCTCAGCGTCGAACTAGCGGGCCGGCCTCGAGCCGCTCGTGCAGCGCGCGGCAGGCCGCGACGACGTCGGCGTCGTAGCCCGGGAACCACGCGGCCATCCACTCCGGGCGCTCGAAGAACGCCAATGGCGGCCGCCCCGTGCGCCGGATGGCGCCGCGCCGCACGAGGCCACTGGCGTTGATGAAGCTGACGTCGGTGAGCAGGCGGCCCGGCGCGGCGAAGCCGGCCGTCGCCGGCGCCAGGCGCCGGATCTCCGCGAGGCACTCGGCGACCGCGCGCAGACAGAAGACGTGCGCCCGCGACCGCAGCCGCGAGGGCAGCGCCGCGAGCACCTCGCGCATCGTCAGGCCCGTGAAGATCGTGTCGTCGACGACCGCGAGCGACGCGGCGTCGGGCAGCGCGTCGAGCTGGCGCGCGAGCGGCGCCGGAGCGGCGAGGCGATAGCCTCCGTCCGCGTCCTCCTCGCGCCAGACGTCGACCCGCCAAACGCTCGGAAACCAGCCGGTGCGCTCGTGCACCTGCGCGGCGACGGCGGCGCCGGCGGGGCCGATCGCCACGACCGCTCCGAACGGCCGATGCCCGCCCTGCTCGATCAGCGCGGCGATCTGAGCGGCGGGCGTGAGCACGACCACGCGGTCCGGCTCTCGCGCCAGCAGGGTGAAGAGCGCCCGCCCCAACTGTCGGATCGTGGCGTCCTCGCCGTGCCGAGCCAGCTCCTCCGAGAGATCGTCGTGCACGTAGAGCCGGCGCGGCGTCGGCGTGCCCATCGTCACGGGGACGCCGCGGGTCGCGCCAATGCCAGGCCGAAGTGATCGTGCTCGTCCGTGTACCAGGCGTCCAGGGCCAGCCCGCCGTCGGCGAGCATCGCCTCCGTCGAGGCGCGCGTGAACTTGTACGAGCTCTCGGTCCAGATCCCGTCGCCCTCGTGGAGGTCGAGGACCATGTCGAGCTTCGGCAGGTGCACGCGCTGCGGCGCGGTGGCGAGCAGGTGCATCTCGACGCGGCTCGCGGCGTCGTCGTAGAAGGCGTGGTGACGATAGGCGTCGAGGCGGAAGTCGGCGTCGAGCGCGCGGTTGACGACGGCGAGGATGTTCCGGTTGAAGGCCGCGGTCACCCCCGCGGCGTCGTCGTACGCGGGCTCGAGGATGCTGCGCTCCTTGACGAGATCGACGCCGAGGAGCAGCCGGCCGTCGGCGCCGAGCAGGCGGCCGATCTCCCCCAGCAATGCCGCGCGCGCGGCCGGCTCGAAGTTGCCGATGGTGCTCCCGAGGAAGAGCGCGAGCCGCCGGCCGATCGGCGCCGGGACGTGGACCAGGTCCCGCTCGAAATCGCCGATCACGCCGTGGACGTGCAGCCAGCCGTAGTCGCGGGTGAGGCCGCTCACGGCGTCGCGGAGGCCGTCGCGGCCGAAGTCGATCGGGACGTACCGCACCCCGGCGGGGGAGCGGAGCGCGTCGAAGAGCCAGCGCACCTTGCGGCACGAGCCGGGCCCCAGCTCGACGATCTCGTCCGGCGCCGTGCGCTGCGCGACCTCGCCGGCCACCCGCGAGAGCAGGGACGCCTCGACGCGCGTCAGGTAGTACTCGGGAAGCTCGGTGATGCGCTCGAAGAGCCGCGCGCCGATCTCGTCGTAGAAGTACTTGGGCGGGATGGAGCGCGGCCACGCGCTCAGCCCGCGTCGCACGTCAGCCTCGAGCATCTTGACGAAGGCCGCGTCGTCCGCGTGGACGTCGAACCGGCAGCGGGCGGGCCACACGTCAGCGCGCCACGGTCCGGAAGCCGGCGAAGACGTTGCGCCGCTGCCGCTTGAAGAAATTGCGCCACGTACCCCGGATCAGGCGTGAACGCGTCGTCCAGCATCCGCCCTTGAGCACGTTCTTCTGGCCGAAATGCGGCTCGGAATACTCCTTGTACGGGTCGCACACGAACCCGGGATACGGCTGGAACGTGTCGGCCACCCACTCCCACACGTTGCCGATCATCTGCCGGCAGCCGACCGGACTGTCGCCGGCCGGCAGCGCGCGCACGTCGAGCGTTCCGCCGGCACGGTAGTCGAGATTGGCGCGCGCGGGCGTCGGCGGCGCGTCGCCCCAGGGGAAACGCCGCTTGCGGCCCGTGGCCGGGTCGAGCGTGGCCGCCATCTCCCACTCCGCCTCGGTGGGGAGCCGCCGGCCCGCCCAGCGGCAGAACGCCTCCGCCTCGTACCAGTTCACGTGCACGACCGGGTGCCACGGCTCGAGGGGCCCCAGCAGGTCGAAGCGGCGCTCGCACCAGCGACCGCCGGCGCGCTGCCAGAACACCGGATGCTCGGCGCCCTCGCGGCGGCGCCAGTCCCAGCCGCGCCGTCCCCAGCACTCGCGACGCCGATAGCCGCCGTCGTCGACGAAGCCCAGGAACTCCGCGTTGGTGACGGGCGTCGCGGCGATCCGGAACGGCTCGACCTCGACGGGGTGCGCCCACTTCTCGTTGTCGAAGACGAACGGCTCGTCGGGTTCGGCGCCGAGCGTGAACGCGCCGCCGGGGACGGAGACGTCGCGCGGACGGAACCCGGGATCGACGGGCGGCGCAGGCGCGGGAGTGGCGCCGAGGCTTGCCGGCCGCGCGTAGCCGAGCGTCTGGAGGATCGCCGTCAGGTTCTCGCCGTGCATGTCCTCGTGCAGCGCGGCCAGCGTGTAGAAATACGCGTCGTCGCCGCGCGGCTCGCGCGACTCGAGGCGAGCCACGCTCCGCCGCAGCACCTCCGTGATGTACGCGCGCGTCGACGCGCGGGACGGAAAGCGATGATCCCAGCGCCGCGTGTAGGAGACGTTGAACGAGTCGTAGACGTCGTCCGCCCCGGGCAGCAGCGGGTCGGCGCCGTCGAGCCGGCGCAGCAGCCAGTACTCCTGGAACCAGCCGACGTGGCCCATCTCCCAGATCGGCGGCTCGACGAAGTGCGCGCGCGTGCCCAGCATCTGGGCGTCCGTGAGATCGTCGAGCAGCGCGAGCTCGACCCGGCGGGCGTCGAGCAGCGCTTCGAGCAGCGCGTCAGACGTGGTGGCGGCCTGGGGCGTGATCATCGCGTGCCGGCGCCGGCGCATGAAAGTCTAGCGCCGGGTGGGGGCCCCGCAACTCCCGATACCGCGGGGCGGCCTTCACCTATAGCTCGCCCGGCGCGCGAGACGAGGCTCAGCGTCTCAGGGCGGCGATGATCGCGTCGACGTCGTAGACGCAGCCGCCCCACGTCCCGCCGCCCGCCTGCTGCAGCGCCGCCCAGAGCCGCGTGTCGTCCGCGATCTCGGGATCGGCCGAGAGATCCGGCCGCGGCGGGCGCGAGGCGAGCACGCGCGCGCCCTCGTCCGGTGGGAAGGCGCGTCCGCCCTCGCCCACGAGGTCGATCGAGCCCTCGAGCCGGTTGCGATCGACGACGATGCGGATGGCGTCGCCGTCCTTCACCTTGCCGATCGGCCCGCCGGCGAGCGCCTCGGGTCCGACGTGGCCGATGCACGCGCCGGTGGAGACGCCGGAGAAGCGCGCGTCGGTGATGACGGCCACGTGCTTGCCGAACGACAGGTGCTTGAGCGCGGCGGTGATCTGGTAGATCTCCTCCATCCCGGCGCCCATCGGGCCGCGACAGATCAGCACGAGCACGTCGCCGGCCTTGATCCCGCCGGCGCCGGGATTCTTGATGGCGGCGATGGCGTCCTTCTCGCGCACGAAGACGCGCGCCGGACCGGTCTTGCGGTAGACGCCGTCGGCGTCCACGACGGTGGGATCGATCGCGGTGGACTTGATCACCGAGCCCTCGGGCGCGAGGTTGCCGCGCGGAAAGGTCACCGTGCTCGTCAGCCCGCGGGAGCGCGCGTGGTCGGGGTCCATGATGACGTCGTCGGGCGCCACGCCGTCGGCGCGCTGCAGCCGCTCGCGTAGGACGCGGCGACGCTCGCTCGTCTCCCACCAGTCGAGCACGCGGCCGAGCGTCTCGCCGCTCACCGTCAGCGCGGACAGCTCGAGCAGGCCGAGACGTCGCAGGTGCAGCATGACCTCGGGCACGCCGCCGGCGAGGAACGCGCGCACGGTCGGGTGCGGCCCGTTCGGCAGCGTGTCGACCAGGCGCGGCACGCGCCGATTGACGGCGATCCAGTCCTCGATGTGCGGCCGGCGCAGCCCGGCGGCGTGGGCGATCGCCGGCGTGTGCAGGAGCAGGTTCGTCGAGCCGCCGAAGGCCGCGTGCACGACCATCGCGTTGCGGATCGCCGCGTCGGTCACGATCGACGACGCGGTGACGCCGCGCGCGGCCAGGCTGACGAGCGCGCGCGCCGAGCGCCGCGCCATGTCCGTCCAGATCGGCTGGCCCGACGGCGCGAGCGCTGAATGCGGCAGTGAAAGCCCGAGCGCCTCGCCGATCACCTGCGACGTCGCGGCCGTGCCGAGGAACTGGCAGCCGCCGCCCGGCGAGCCGCAGGCGCGGCAGCCGAGATCGGCCGCCTGCTCGAGCGTCAGCTCGCCGTGGGCGAAGCGTGCGCCGATCGACTGCACCTTGCCCGCGTCCTCGCCGTCCGTCGGCGGCAGCGTGACGCCGCCGGGGACCAGCACGACGGGCAGCGCACGCATCGCAGCCAGCGTCATCATCATCGCGGGCAAGCCCTTGTCGCAGGTGGCGACGCCGAGCACGCCCTTGCGCGTCGGCAGCGAGCGCACGAGGCGTCGGAGCACCAACGCCGCGTCGTTGCGATAGGCGAGGCTGTCCATCATGCCCACGGTGCCCTGCGTGCGCCCGTCGCACGGGTCCGAGCAGAACGCGGCGAACGGCAGGCACTCCTGCGCGCGAAACTCCTCGGCCGCCGCCTGCATCAGCAGCCCGATCTCCCAGTGACCGGTGTGGTAGCCGAGGGCGATCGGCCGGCCGTCGGCGCCGCGGATGCCGCCGTTGGTCCCGAGCATCAAGAACTGCGGGCGGCCGAGCTCGCGCGGGTCCCAGCCCATCCCCGCATTCTGCGTGAGGCCGAAGATGTCGCCGCTCGGCCGCTCGAGCAGCATCTCGGCGGTGAGGGGGAGGCTTCCCGACGGGCCGGCGGCGGCGGTCTGGACCTCGAGCAGCGAGCGCGCGGACTCGACGATGGTCTCGAAGCCTGTCGATTTCATGTCGGGAGGGTACCACCGCACCGGCCCGCCGGATCGATGGGGGTAGAGGAGCGCCCGGGTTCACCCAGGGCGCTCCGAACGTTTGGGGGGGTGGGGGGCCCCGCGCGTCGAGGGGCGCCACGGCTTCGCCGGGGCGGCCCGAGCGTTGGGGGGTTTGGGGGGCCCTTCGAGGCCCCCCATGTACTAAATCTCCGAGCGGCTGCGGGGAACGCGGCCGGCCGTGGCCTCGGCGATCGCGCGCGTGAGCTGTTCCATCATCACCGGCTTGCTGATGATGACGCGCACGCCCGTCGGCTTCTCGCCCTTGGCCAGCATCAGGTCGCCGAAACCCGTCAGCATGATGATCGGCTTGTCGGGCGCGACGCGCGCGATCGTCGCCGCGACCGCGTCGCCGCTCATCTCGGGCATCGCCCGGTCCGTGATGACGAGATCGAACCAGCCGGACATGAACTTCTCGAGGCCCTCCACGCCGTTATCCGCGGTCTCCACGGTGTGTCCCACGGCGAGGAGCTGCTGCGAGAGCACCTTGCGCACGACGGGCTCGTCCTCCACGACGAGGATGCGCAGGCGACGCGGCGACTCCTCCGCCTCGGGCCCGCGTGCGGCGGCCGCCGACGGCGAGCCCTCCGGGAAGCGCAGGCTGATCGTGGTGCCGGCGCCCGGGCGGCTCTCGATCTTGAGCGTGCCGCGGTGCCGCTCGATGAGGGCGTGCACCAGCGAGAGCCCGAGCCCGCTGCCCTGCTGGCCCTTCGTGGAGAAGAACGGCTCCAGGCAGCGCCGCCGGACCTCGTCGCTCATGCCGACGCCGGTGTCGGCCACATCGACCCGGACTCCGTCGCCGTCGGGCTGCGCGCGCACCGTGATCGTGCCGCCGGCGGGCATCGCGTCGACCGCGTTGAAAATCAGGTTGGTCAGCATCTCGCGCAGCTCGGTCTCGTCGCCGACGATCGGCGGCAGCCGATCGGCCACGTCCGTCTCCATGCGGATCGTGACGCCGATGGCGAGCGCCTGGCTCCGCCAGCGGGGCGCCGTCAGCGCGACGGCTTCCTTGATGCAGCGGTCGAGGTTCACCGGCGCCAGCGTCGCCGTCTCCACGCGCTCGCGGTAGAGATCACGCAGCCGGCGGACGACGGCGGCGGCGTCGCGCGCAGCGATGTTGATGAGGCGCACGTAGGCCTCGGTCCGGGCCGGGTCCGAGGGGCCCGCGGGGTTACGCAGCAGCAGCTCGCTGAAGCCCACGATCGGCGACAGCGTGTTGTTGAAGTCGTGCGCGATCCCGCTTGCCATCTGCCCCACCGCGCGCAGCCGCTCCTGCTGGAGCCCGTGCCGCTGGGCCGTCTTGAGCTCGGCGAGCGTCGCCTCCAGCTCGCGGTGGCTGCGTTGCAGGGCCGCCGCCGCGCGCTGCCGCTCGGTGATGTCGTTGAAGCTGACGACCAGGCCCGTGAGGTGATTGCGCTCGATCATCGGCGTGGCCACGTAGTCGACGGGGAAGTAGCTGCCGTCGGAGCGCGCGAACACCTCGTCGGTCACATGCCGCGCCCGCCCGTCCTCGAGCGGGGTGAAGATCGGGAAGTCGGCCTCGGGCAGCGGCGTGCCGTCCGTGTTGAGCACGTTCAAGATTCGGCTGATCGGCAGGCCGACGGCGCGCCGGGCGTCGGCACCGAGCATCTCGGCGGCGGCCGGGTTGATGAAGGTGATCCGGCCCTCGATGTCGAGCCCGAAAATCCCCTCGCCCGTGGCCTCGAGGATCTGCGCGGTCTGCGCGAACACGCGCTCGTTGAACCGCCACGCGATGACGCTGCCCACGCAGGAGGCCAGCACGAACGCGGCGTGGATAGTCGCCCACGTCCACGGCGACTCGTACGCGGCCGGGTGGTTGTAGACCTCCTTCGGCCACAGCACGCCGACGACACCGTGATGGACGGCAACGAAGGCCACCGACAGCAGATACGGGATCCAGTCCTGGCAGAGCGCCAGGAACGCGAGCATCACGAAGAAGTGGAAGTGCGCTTCGATGTAGCCGCCGGAGAGGTGCACGAGGATGCCGGAGGCGCTCATGAGCCCGAAGCCCACGCACGTCGCCTGGAAGGTGCGGCTGGCGCGCGGCCAGCTCGCAAGCGCGGCGAAGAACGCGACCACGAGCGCCTCGGCCGCCGTGTGCAGCACGGTCGCGTGCGCGAAGAGCGCGCGCAGGCTGAGCTCCCAGCGATGGCCGAGGAGCGGCCCCGCGAGGACGATCGCGGCGGCGTGGAACCACGCGAGCCCCACGAGGAAGCGGCGTCGGCGGCGCCAGACGTTCTCGGGCAGCGAGCCGCCCGACGGGACGAACGACCACACCCGCGTGCACAGCTCGATGACGGTGTGCCGGCTCGGAATTGGTCGCACGACGGCCTCCCCCCGGGAACATCCAGCAAGGAAGGTGCCGAAAGTCGCGCGCCGGGTTTTCAGCCGGTTACGGCCAGCCCCGCAGGGGGCGCCGGATCGAAACTGATCAGGCCTACCTGTCGAGGAACCCCTTGCCCGCGTCCGCGAGGCGGTTGAGCAGCGGCGCCGGCGTCCAGAAGGCGTCGCCCGTCTTTCTCTGGAATCCGAGCATCGTGTCGCGCAGCGCCTCGAGCCCGATCGAGTCGGCCCAGAACATCGGGCCGCCTCGATAGACGGGCCACCCGTAGCCGTACACCCAGATCACGTCGATGTCGCTGGCGCGTAGCGCCATCTTCTCCTCGAGGATCTTGGCCCCCTCGTTCACCATCGGATAGAGCAGGCGCTGGAGGATCTCCTCGTCGGAGATCGGCCGCCGCGTGATGCCCATCTCGGTGGAGACGTCGACGATGATCTTCTCGACGTCGGGATCCGGCGTCGGGTTCCGTTTCTCGTCGTACTTGTAGTAGCCGGCGCCCGTCTTCTGGCCGAAGCGCCCGAGCTCGCAGATGCGGTCGGCCACCGGCGACTTCACGCCGCGCCCCTTCCGGATCCGCCAGCCGACGTCGAGGCCGGCGAGGTCGCCCATCGCGAACGGGCCCATCGGGAAGCCGAAGTCGTAGAGCACGCGGTCCACCTGGTGCGGCAGCGCGCCCTCGAGGATGAGCTTCTCGGCCTGGATCCCGCGCTGGTGGAGCATCCGGTTGCCGACGAAGCCGTAGCAGACGCCGACCAGCACGGGCACCTTGTTGATGCGGCGGCCGACGGCCATGGCAGTGGCGATGGCCGTCTTCGACGACTTCGCGCCGCGCACGTTCTCGAGCAGCCTCATGACGTTGGCCGGGCTGAAGAAGTGGGTGCCGATCACGCTCTCCGGCCGGCTCGTGGCCGAGGCGATCTCGTTGACGTCGAGGGTGGACGTGTTGGTCGCCAGCACGGCATCGGGCTTCGCGATCTTGTCGATCTTCGCGAAGACTTCCTTCTTGATCGGCATCTCTTCGAACACGGCCTCGATCACGATGTCGGCATCGGCGATGGCGTTGAAGTCCGTGGTGCCCCTGATGAGCCCCATGCGCTTCTCGACGTCGGCCATCGTGAGCCGGCCGCGGCTCGCCGTCGTTTCATAGTTCTTGCGCACGATGCCGAGCCCGCGGTCGAGCGCCTCCTGCTGGACCTCGACCACGGTGACCGGGATCCCGACGTTGGCGAAGTTCATCGCGATGCCGCCGCCCATGGTGCCGGCGCCGATGACCGCGGCCTTCTTGATCTCCTTGGCCGGCGTGTCGGGCGGCACGTCCGGGATCTTGGCCGCCTCGCGCTCGGCGAAGAAGAAGTAGCGCTGCGCCTTGGACTCCGGCGAGTTCAGCAGCTCGACGAACAGCTCGCGCTCGCGCTTGAGGCCCGTCTCGAACGGCAGGCTCACCGCGGCCTCGACGGCCTTGACGATGTTCTCCGGCGCGCGGAAGCCGCGCGTCTGGCGCGCGACCGACTTGCGGAAGTTCGCGAAGACCTCGGGCTTGCCGCGCACGGCCGCCAGCTTGTCGTCCAGGTCGCGGATCTTCTTGAGCGGGCGCTTCTCGCTCAGCGCCTTCTCGGCGAACGCCACGCCGGCCGCCGTGAGGTCGCCGTCCACGATCTCGTCGACGAGGCCGGCCTTGAGCGCCTCGTCGGCGCGGATCGGATCGCCGCTGACCATCATCGACAGCGCCTTCTCGACGCCGACCACGCGCGGCAGCCGCTGCGTGCCGCCGGCGCCGGGCAGCAGGCCGAGCTTGACCTCGGGCAGGCCGAAGCGCGCGTCCTTCACGCCGACGCGAGAGTGACAGGCCAGCGTCACCTCGAGGCCGCCGCCGAGCGCGGTGCCGTGGATGGCGGCCACTACCGGCTTGGGGCTGGCCTCGATGATGTCGAGCACGGTGTGGAGGCTCGGATCGGCCGGCGGCTTGCCGAACTCCGTGATGTCGGCCCCGGCGATGAACGTCCGCCCCGCGCAGACGATCACAATGGCCTGGACGGCGGAATCGGAAATGGCCTGCTTGAGACCCTCGTAGAGGCCCTGCCGCACGTGCTGGCTGAGCGCGTTGACGGGCGGGTTGTTGACGGTCAGCACGGCCACGCGGCCGCGACGGTCGAGGTCGACGGACTTGGTGATGGCTGTCATGGGCCTCTCCACTCGGATGTTGGTTGCGGACGGACTATACTCCTACACCATGACGACTTCGACCGTCGAGCGCCCCAGCGTCTGCCCTCTCGATTGTCCCGACACCTGCAGCCTGACCGTCACCGTGGACGCCGGCCGCATCACGAAGATCCGCGGCTCGCGCGCGAACCCCTACACGGCGGGCGTGCTGTGCGCGAAGGTGCCGGAGTCGTACCCGGAGTTCGTCCACGGGCCCGGCCGCCTCGTCACGCCCCTGCGCCGTGCCGGGGCCAAGGGCGAGGGGCGCTTCGAGCGGATCTCGTGGGACGAGGCGCTCGACCTGATCCACGCGCGCTTCACCTCGGTGATCGCGCAGCACGGCGCGCAGGCGATCATGCCGCTGAACTACGCCGGTCCGCACGGCACGCTCGCGGGGGGCTCGATGGACCTGCGCTTCTTCCATCGTCTCGGCGCGACGCTGCTCGACCGCCCGCCGCTCTGCGGCGGCATCCGCAGCGAGGCGTGGGCGGGCACCTACGGCGCCGCCGCGCCGGGCATCCCGCCCGAGCAGATGGAGCACAGCAAGCTGATCGTGGCGTGGGGCTACAACGTCACGTGGTCGGGCCTGCACATGACGCCCGTCATGGATCGCGCGCGGCGCGACGGCGCCAAGCTCGTGGTGGTCGATCCCAAGCGCACCAAGATCGCCGAGCGCGCCGACCTGCACCTGCCCGTCAAGCCGGGCACCGACGTCGTGCTGGCGTGGGCGATCGCCGCCGAGCTGGAGCGGCGCGGCGGGATCGACCGCGCGTTCGTCGAGCGCCACGTGGGGGGCTACGAGGAGTTCATGACGCTCGCGCGGCCGTGGACGCTCGCCGCCGCCGCGCGCGAGTGCGGCCTCCGCGAGGCGGCGATCCAGCAGTTCGCCGACTGGTTCCGGACGATCTCGCCCGCCGCCATCGCCGTCGGCAACGGGATCGAGCGCAACCAGAACGGCGGCAGCGGCGTGCGCGCGGTGTTCGCGCTGCCCGCCCTCGCCGGAAAATTCGGCGTGCGCGGCGGCGGCCTCATCAACGGCGCGCGCGGCGCGTTTCCGAAGACGCCGGCGAAGCTGACGCGTCCGGACCTCGTGCCGAAGGGCACGCGCACGGTCAACATCGTGGACGTCGGCCGCCACCTGACCGATCTGAGCCTGGCGCCGCCGCTGAAGGCCATCTTCGTCTACAACCACAACCCGCTCGTCGTGCACCCGGACCAGAACCGCATGCGGCGGGGGCTGGCGCGCGAGGACCTGTTCGTCGTCGGCTGCGACGTGGTGATGACCGACAGCCTGGCGTACGCCGACGTGGTGCTGCCGGCGTGCAGCCACTTCGAGCACGACGACCTCTTTGCCGCCTACGGCACGCACTGGCTGCAGCGCGCGGAGCCGGTGATCCGTCCTCAAGGTCAGGCGCTGCCGAACACCGAGATCTTCCGGCGGCTCGCGGCGCGCTTCGGCTTCGACGGCCCGGAGTTCACGGCCTCGGACGCGCAGCTGATGGACGACGCCATCGACGGCAGCGACCCGCGGCTCGGGGGCGTGCAGCCGAGCCGGATCCCCGTCGACGCGGCGCTGCTGATGAAGTTCGACGGCGCCGAGGCGAATCTCTTCACGAATGTCTTCCCGAAGACGAAATCGGGCAAGGTCGAGCTCGCCTCGCCGTACCTGGAAGAGAAGTTCGGGGCGCGGCTGCCGTCCTACCGGCCGTTCACGTCGTCGTACCCGCTCATCCTCATCACCCCGGCCTCCGACCGGCGCACCACGTCCACCTTCGGCGGCTGCACGGCGAACGCCGAGACGCCGCCGCTCGAGATCCACCCCGACGACGCGAAGAAGCGCGGGCTGAGCAACGGCATGCGCGTGCGAGTCTGGAACGACCTCGGCGAGGTGCGCCTGCCCGTGCGCGTGACGGACGCGGTGCCGCCCGGCGTCGTGTGCTCGCTCAAGGGCGCGTGGATGAAGACCAGCGACAACGGCCAGACCGTCTCCGCGCTGGCGCCCGCGCACCACGCCGACATCTGCGGCGGCGCCTGCTACAACGACACGCGCGTCGAGGTGGCCCCGGCCTGAGCCGCGGCCCGGTCGTCGGCGGCGTCGAGACCGGCGGCACGCGCACCCGCTGCGTCATCGGCACCGGCCCCGAGGACGTCCGCGCCGAGACGAGCGTGCCCACGACCACGCCGGCCGAGACGCTCGGCCGCGCGGCCGACTTCTTCCGCACCCACGCCGAGCGCGTGGCCGCCATCGGCATCGCGTCCTTCGGTCCGATCGACCTCGACGAGCGCTCGCCGACCTTCGGCTGGGTCACGACCACGCCGAAGCCCGGCTGGGCCCGCGCGAACGTGGTCGGCGCGTTCCGTGCGCTCTCCGTGCCCGTCGCCTTCGACACCGATGTCAACGGCGCCGCGCTGGGCGAGCATCGCTGGGGCGCGGGGCACGGCGTCGATCCGTTCGTCTACGTCACCGTCGGCACCGGCATCGGCGGCGGCGCGATCGTGAACGGCCGGCCGCTCCACGGGCTGGTGCATCCGGAGATGGGGCACCTCGCGATCCCGCGCGATCCCGCCGATCCCTTCGCCGGCGCCTGCCCGTATCACGGCGACTGCCTGGAGGGCCTCGCTTCGGCCGTCGCGCTCCGCGCGCGCTGGGGCGCGGCACCGCAGACGCTGCCGGCCGGGCACGAGGCGTGGCCCCTGCAGGCGCGCTATCTCGCCCTCGGCGTCGTCGCCATCGCGGCCGTGCTCTCGCCACGGCGGGTCGCGCTCGGCGGCGGCGTGATGCGCGCGGCCGGTCTGCTCGAGCGCGTGCGCCACGAGGTCGAGGCGAGGCTCGCCGGGTATGTGCGCGCTCCCGAGCTGGTGGCGCCGGCGCTCGGCGAGCGCGCCGGCGTCCTGGGCGGACTCGCCCTCGCGCAGAGTGCGCTCGCGCGCGGCAGCGTACAATAAGCGGCCATGAAGGTGCTGCTCGTCCACCCGAGCCCGTTGATGTACTCCGAGATCTTTCTCCGGCTCGAGCCGATCGGCGTCGAGCGCGTGGCGGCGGCGGTGCGCGCGGCCGGCCACGAGGTGCGCCTGCTGGATCTACAGATCTTCGGCCACGCCGACTACTACCGCGAGCTGGCCGACTTCGCGCCCCACGCCGTCGGCTTCTCGCTGAACTATCTCGCCAACGTGCCCGAGGTGCTGGACCTCGCGAAGGAGACGAAGCGACGGCGGCCCGGCTGCTTCGTCTTCGCCGGCGGCCACAGCGGCTCGTTCATCGCCGAGGAGCTGCTCGAGCACGCCGAGGGCGCGCTCGACGCGATGGTGCGCGGCGAGGGCGAGGCGATCACGCCGCGGCTGCTCGAAGCGGCCGGGGACCCGCGCCTGGCCACGCTGCCCGGCGTGGTCACGCCCGACGGCGCGGGACCCGCGCCGACGATGCTCGACGACATCGACCGCTTCCAGCCCGCCCGCGACCTGACGCGCCGCCGCCACAAGTACTTCATCGGCGTCCTCGATCCGTGCGCCTCCGCCGAGCTGACGCGCGGCTGCCCCTGGGACTGCTCGTTCTGCAGCGCGTGGACCTTCTACGGCCGCTCGTACCGCAGGGCCTCGCCGGAGGCCGCCGCCGAGGACCTCGCGCGCATCGCCGAGCCCAACGTCTTCATCGTGGACGACGTGGCCTTCATCCACCCCGAGCACGGCTTCGCGATCGGCCGCGAGCTGGAGAAGCGCCGCGTGCGCAAGCAGTACTACCTGGAGACGCGCTGCGACGTGCTGCTGCGCAACCACGAGGTCTTCGAGTACTGGAAGCGGCTCGGCCTGCACTACATGTTCCTCGGCCTCGAGGCGCTGGACGAGGAGGCGCTCAAGCTGCACCGCAAGCGCGTGACGCCCGGCGAGAATTTCAAGGCGCTCGAGGTCGCGCGCGAGCTGGGCTTCACCGTCGCCGTCAACATCATCGCGGATCCCGACTGGGACGAGCGGCGCTTCGCGATCGTCCGGGAGTGGGCGCTGACGGTGCCGGAGATCGTGCACCTCACCGTGGCCACGCCGTACCCCGGCACGGAGATCTGGCACACGGAGTCGCGGCGCCTGACGTCGCTCGACTACCGCCTCTTCGACGTCCAGCACGCGGTGCTGCCGACCCGCCTGCCGCTCAAGCGCTTCTACGAAGAGCTCGTCGCGACGCAGGCCGTGATCAACCGCAAGCACCTCGGCTTCACGGCGCTGCGCGAGGTGGCGGGGCTGTCCGCGCGCCTGGCCCTGCGTGGCCAGACGAACTTCCTGAAGATGCTGTGGAAGTTCGGGTCCGTCTACAACCGCGACCGCCAGTACAGCGACCACCTGCGGCCGGTGACGTACCAGATGCGCCCGCCGGCGGCGGTGGCGGCGAAGCCGGGCGCCCGCGATCTGTTCGTGCACCAGTTGAAGATGGGGGGCCCCGAAATGGCCCCCCATGCCCCCCCGCGCTCGTCGCGCCCCGAGTGAATCGTGGCGCTCCTCGATCACGCGGGGCGGGAGAGGGCCCCGAAATGGCCCCCCACACCCCAACGCTCGTCGCGCCCCGAGGAACCCGGGGCGCCCCTCGATCTCAGCGGCTCGCGGCGGTGACCGCCATCGGCTTGTAGACCGGCGTGCGCCACTCGGAGTGGCGCTTGTCGATCCCGCGCACGAGATCCATGTAGGCACGGCTGAGCTTCTTCGTGATCGGGCCGACCTCGCCGTTGCCCAGCGGGAATTTGTCGATCGAGAGGATCGGCGTGATCTCGTAGCCGCTGCCGCAGAGGAAGGCCTCGTCGGCGACGTAGAGCTCGGTGCGCGCGATCTCGCGCTCCTGCACCTCGAGGCCCAGGTCGGGGATGACGTCACCCAGCAGCGTGGTGCGCGTGATGGATTCGAGGATGTCGGCGGTGAGCGGCGGCGTCAGCAGCGTGCCCCGCCGGATCATGAAGAAGGTCGCGCCGGTGCCCTCGGCCACCGTGCCGCTCTGGTTCAGCAAGATCGGCGAGTCGTACCCGTCGGCCTTGGCCTGCAGCGTGGCCAGCCGCCCGTTCTGGTAGTTGGAGCCCGACTTCAGCCGGATGGGGATCGCGTTGTCGTGGGTGCGCCTCCACGACGACACGCAGCAGCGCAGCCCGGTCGGCGCGCTCGGGCGCCGCCGCGGGTTGATGTAGAGCCCCGTCGGCGTGGTGGCGTCCAGCCCGGTGCCCAGCACGTAGGCCACGAGGTGCATGTGGATGTCCTCGCGGACCTCGTTCGCCGTGATCACCTCGCGCACGGCCTCGTAGAGGTCGACGTCGCTGTAGGGCACGCTGAAGCGCATCATCTTCATCGACTCGCGCAGCCGCGCGAAGTGCTCGGCCAGCCGGAACCCGTACATCTCGCCGTCGTCGGCGTTCCAGTAGGCGCGCAGCCCCTCGAAGCAGTTCGTCGCGTAGAAGACCGCGGCGCTGTTGACGGGCAGCACCGCCTGCTCGCCGGGCACCACCTTGCCGTTCATCCAGATCTTGAAGTCGGCCATCCTCACGCTCCCCGCGCCCGCCGGCGGGCGCTCACGTAGTCCACCACGAGATATTCTCCCAGCCGGTCCGGCGTCGCGAAGAACGCGCGGCCGCGGTTGATGCGCGCCATCTGCTCGACGAACGAGGTCAGCCACGGGCTGCGCTCGAGCATGAACGTGTTGATGATGATGCGCTCGCGCGTGCAGCGCTGCACTTCCTTCAGCGTCTCCTGGATCGTGCGCGGCATGGGGGGGTAGCTGAAGTCGGCGACCTCGCCCTCGAGGTGCGCGGTCGGCTCGCCGTCGGTGACCATGAGGATCTGCCGGTTGCCCCCGGCGTGCCGCGCGAGCAGCCGCCGCGAGAGCATGAAGCCCGCGTGCATGTTGGTGCCCATGTTCCACTCGCTCCACGACAGCGTCGGCAGCTGCTGCGTGGTGAACTCGCGCGCGTAGAGCGAGAAGCCGACGATGTAGAGCGCGTCGCGGGGGAACTGGCTGCGGATCAGCGCGGAGAGCGCGAGGGCGACCTTCTTCGCGGGCAGGAAGTAGCCGTTGTTCAGCATCGAGCGGCTCATGTCGAGCATGACCACGGTGGCCGCCTGAGTGCGCTGCTCGGTGCGGATGACCGCGAAGTCGTCGGGCACGAGGCGCACGGGCGTGCCGGGGCCGCCGCGCGCGAGCGCGCGCATGACCGTCTCCTTCAGGTCGAGCAGGAACGGGTCGCCGAACTCGTACGCCTTGCTCTCGTCGGTCTGGTCGCCGCCGGCGCCACGCCGGTCGACGTGGTGGCCGCCGAAGCGGTCGCGCTTGAGGCGCGCGAAGATGTCACGCAGCGCCTTGTCGGCGATCTTGCGGATGGCGCGCGCGGTCAGCTTGAGATCGTCGTCCTCGCCCTCGAGGTAGCCGGCGTCCTTGAGCCGCTTCGCGATCTCCTGCAGCCGCTCGAGGTCGCGCGCCGCCTCCTCCCCCGCGAGCTTCGCGACGTCCTCGGGGTTCAGCTTCGCGAGATCCTCCAGGGTGCGGGTGCCGCGCAGCTCGCGCTCCAGCGCGTCGAGCCGCTGCATCTCCTCCATGAGGCGCATGGCCTCCTCGAGGCCGACCTGCTCGTCGCCGCGGAAGGGATAGCGCTGGGCCATCTCGTCGAGCGGCAGCAGGTCGGAGAGGTGCATGCCGAGCTGGCGCATGGCCGCTTCCAGGCGCTCGTCCTGCATGAACAGGGAGCGCATCATCTCGTCCAGCTGCGCGCGCTGCTCGGGCGAGAGCGACTGCATGAGCGACTGCATGGCCGCCATCCGCTGGCCGATCTGCTCGAGCAGGTCGTCGAGGCTCTCGGCGCCGGGGAACTGATCGCCCCACTTCTGCTTGAACGTGTCGAAGTCCGGCTCGCCGCCCTCGGCCTTCTCGCGCAGCATGCGGTTGAGATCCTGGATCATCTCGCGCATGCGCTTGAGATCCGCGGGCGTCATGTTGCCGAGCGCGCTCTTCATGCCCTGCATGAACGGCTGCATCGCCTGCGCGCGCAGCGAGGCCAGCAGGTCCTGGAACTTCTGCTCGGCTGTCGCGTCGGAGAAGTCGTAGTTCTGCAGCTCGCGCAGACGCCCGGCGGCGTCGGGCGGGATCTTGTCGAGCGCCTGCTGCGCCTTCTCGCGCTCGCGGCCCTTCAGGTCCCGCTGGATACCCTCGCGCTCGGTCTTCACGACGTCGTCGAGCTTCTTGGCGATGTCCTCGAGGCTGGAGCCGAGGTCGTAGCGCTGCAGGCGCTGTTGCCGCTGCTGGCGCAGCTTGTCGAGCAGATCCTTGAGGCCGGGCATGCGCGGGCCGTCGGGCGGCCGCATGCCCTGCTGGAGCAGGCGCTGGAGGGCGGACTTCAGATCGCCGTAACCGAGGACGTCGTCCGCGATCTCGTCCAGGACGTCGTCGGCGTCGAGGTCGGGGATGGCCTGCGTGCCGTCCCAGCGCGAATAGCGGTGGAGCACGTCAGCTCCGGTACCGGGTCTGGCCGGCCTGCGAGTCCTTGTTCAGCTTTCGGCTGAGGTGCAGGCCCTCGAGCACGAACTCGACGGCGGCGGCGAGGCCGGACGCGCCGTCACCGCCGAGCTTCTGAGCCGCCGCGCGCAGCGCCGGCGTCGTCTCGGCCTGCCGCACGTACTCCGCCGAGGGCATCGCGTCGGAGACCTGCACGCTGAGGCCGCCCTGGAAGGCGGCCACCACCGGATCCAGCTCGGCCGGCGTCAGCGAGCGGTTGAAGACGTTGAGCACGGCGCGCTGCACGAGCTTACCGAGGATCTTGTCCTCGCTCGTGTCACCGAGCGTCTCCAGCTCGATCTTGCCCGCGGTGGACGCCACCAGGGCGCCGAGGTCGCTCACGCGCGGCGCGGCGTCCGTCTCGCCGAGGCGGATGGCCCGCTTGAGCGCGCTGGAGACGAGGTTCTCGTAGTTGCAGATGCTCACACGCACGGAGACGCCGGAGCGCTGGCTGATCTCGCTGGCCTTGCGCGCGAGGTGCGTCAGCTCGGCGACGACCTGCTTCATGTACTCGGGCGTCGTCGTGTGCACGCCGTCGGCCGGGAAGGCCGTGCGCTCGGCCTCCATGATCGCGATCTCGTCCGCCACGCGCCGCGGGTAGTGGGTGCGGACCTGCGAGCCGAAACGGTCCTTGAGCGGCGTGATGATGCGGCCACGGTTCGTGTAGTCCTCGGGGTTGGCGCTCGCGACGACGTACACGTCGATGGGCAGCCGCACCTTGTAGCCGCGGATCTGGACGTCGCGCTCCTCCATGATGTTCAGGAGGCCCACCTGGATCCGCTCGGCGAGGTCCGGCAGCTCGTTGAGCGCGAAGATCCCGCGATGCGTGCGGGGCAGCAGCCCATAGTGGATCGTCAGCTCGTCGGCGAGGTAGCGGCCCTCGGCCACCTTGATCGGATCGACCTCGCCGATCAGATCGGCGATCGTGATGTCGGGCGTGGCCAGCTTCTCGCCGTAGCGCCGGTCGCGCGGCAGCCAGGCGACCTCGGCGGCGTCGCCGCGCTCGGCCACGCGCTGGCGGCACGCCGGGCAGATCGGCGCCAGCGGATCGTCGTTGATCTCGCAGCCGGCGAGCACGGGCACGGTCTCGTCGAGCAGGCCGGTAAGCAGCCGCGCGATCCGCGTCTTGGCCTGGCCGCGCTCGCCGAGCAGCACGACGTCCTGACCGCTGAGCACGGCGTTTTCGATCTGGGGGACCACCGTGTCGTCGTAGCCGACGATGCCGGGCAGGAACGACTCGCCGCGCCGCAGCCGGGTGACGAGGTTGTCCCGCATCTCCTGCTTGACCGACTTCGAGGCGTAGCCGCGGGTGCGAAGCTCTCCGACCGTCCGTGGTTGGGTCATGATCGAATCTTCGCCACTATGCGGCGGGGCCCGGGCAGTGTCAACCTCGGGCGGCCGCGGCGCCCGGCGCGGCCTCAGTCGGGCGAGACGAGATGCTCGGTCCGCTCGGGCCGTTCGAGTGTCCGGCGCACCGCGTCCATCAGGGTGAAGACGGTGAACGGCTTCTGCACGAGCGCGCCGTCGGGGACGGGCGGCATCTCCGCATAGCCCGTCATGTACAGCACCCGGGCGTGGGCACGGACGGCTGCGAACGGCCCGGTGAGCTGCAGCCCGTTCATCCTGGGCATCATCACGTCGGTCAGCAGGAGGTGGATCGGGCCCCGGTACCGCTCGGCGACCTCGAGCGCCTCCTCACCGTTGCCCGCGGTCAGGACCGTGTAGCCGTGCTCCCGGAGCATGTCGCTCGCGAGCGCGCGCACCGCCGGGTCGTCTTCGGCGACGAGAATCGTTTCCGATCCCGTGCGCGGCATGCTCGGCGCCGGCCGCGCTTCCGGCGCGGGCTCGCCGACCTGGGGCAGATAGACCCGGAACGTCGTGCCGTGTCCCGGCGCGCTCTCGACGACGATGTGGCCGTCGTGCTGCTCGACGATTCCGTAGACGGTCGAGAGCCCGAGCCCGGTGCCCTCGCCGATCCGCTTCGTCGTGAAGAAAGGCTCGAAGATCCGCGCCTGCGTGGCCGGCTCCATGCCGACGCCCGTATCGCTCACGATGAACTCGACCCAGCGGCCCGCCGGCAGTGCCGCCGGAAGGTGTCCCCCGCCGCGCCCGTCGCTGTCGACGTTGTCCGTGGCCAGGGTCAGCTGCCCGCCGTCAGGCATGGCGTCGCGCGCGTTCACGGCCAGATTGAGGATCACCTGCTCGAGCTGAGCGCGGTCGGCATTGACCCAGCCGGCCGTCCGGGCGAGCGTCGTGACCACGCCGATGTTTTCGCCGATCAGCCGCCGGAGCATCTTCGCCATGTCGACGATCGCGGTGTTGAGGTCCAGCGTGCGCCGCTCGAGGCGCTGCTGCCGGCTGAAGGCGAGCAGCTGCCGTGTGAGCGCGGCGGCGCGCTCCGCCGCCTCCCCGATGGCGTCGGCGTCGCCGCGCGCTCGCGCGTCATGCGGCAAGCGGTCGAGCAGGACCTGGGCGCGACCGAAGATGACCGTCAGCATGTTGTTGAAGTCGTGGGCGATGCCGCCCGCCAGCAGTCCCAGGGCCTGCATCTTCTGCGCCTGCATGAACTGCTGCGTGCGGTGCTCGACCTGCTGCTCGAGCCGGGCCGCGTGCTGCCGCAGCATCTCCTCCTCGACCTGGCGCCGATACACCTGCATGAACAGCGGCAGCAGCACCAGGTAGAGCATCGCGCCGCCCGCGAGGGAGATCGCCCAGATGACCGTGCGGCTCCAGCGGATCGTGTTCAGCAGGCGATCCGGCGTCTTGTAGACCTCGACGACGCCGAGGACGCGGCCGTCGCGGCCGACGATCGGCACGTAGATCTCGGCCAGGATCCCGAACGCCGGCCGCTCGTAGTGCTGCTCCGACTTGGCGAGCCGCTTGATCTCGACCTCGACGCTTCCCGCGAGCGCGCGCTGCAGCTCAGCGTTGCCGGGAAAGCGCTGACCGATGAGGTTGGCCTGATCCGACCAGAGGATCTCGGACTCCCGGTTCCACACCTTCGCGCGCACGACTTCGGGCAGGCTCGTGATCGTCGCCGCGAGCACGCGTCCCGAGCGCTGGCGCGCCTCGGACCCGCCGGGCTCGGTGAAGATCCGCTGGAGCCCTTCCCGCTCGACTTCGCGCCTGACCAGCGCCGCGGTGTTCTGCCACTCCCACTCCGAGACGGCCCGCGTCAGCAGCGAAGAGAGCGTGTACCCCATGGCGAGGGCGAGCGCGACGATCCCGATCAGACACAGCCCCGAGAAGCGCGTGAAGACCGGGTGCTTGAGCCAGTTCATCCCGCCACCATAGGTGCGACGATCGTGCCAGGCGGCGCCCCCGGATCGGACCCCCATTCATGGGGTCGCCGCCGGCTCCCGTCCCTACCGCTCGTACGTCCCGCCGCGCCGGGCGGCCAGTTTCGAGCCGGCGGCTCGAGCCGCTGGCGAGGATTCGCCCAGCGGCATCAGCCCTCCGCGCGCGAGCTCCTGTCCGCGAGCACCACGGCACCGGCGGCCGTGATCAGCGACGCCGCCAGCGCCCAGAAGACCGCCGGGTACGAGCCGAGGCCGAGGAGCAGCAGCGAGGCGCCGACGGGCCCGACCGCGCGCGCGGCGTTGGAGCCCAGCGCGACGGCCCCGGAGATCGTGCCGTAGTTGCGCGCGCCGAAGATCTCGGCCAGCGACGACGCGCGGGCCAGGGTGGCCATGCCATTGGCCGCCCCCTGGAGCACGATGAAGGGCACCAGCGTGCCGACGCGCGCGAGCAGCGGCAGCTGCGCGATGCCGAGCGCCTGCCCGACGAAGACGGCGGCCACCATGACGCGGGCACCCAGGCGGGCCGAGATCGGCACGAACAGCACGCGACCCGCCAGCTGCATCGCGCCCGTCCAGCCGATCGCCGCCGCCGCGAAGGCGGCCGAGTAGCCGCGGTCGACGAGAAACGGGATGAGGTGCGTGGTGACGGCCGCCGTCGCGAAGTTGGAGACGAGGAACGCGATCGAGAGCACCCAGAACACCGCCGTGCGCGCGGCCTCGCCCAGCGTGAGGCTGGGCGTCGGCGCCCCGTCCTCCGCGCTGGCGGACGCGTGGGCGGTGCCCTGGCGCAACAGCAGCGCGTGGATCGGGATGGTGATCACGCCGAGGATCACCGCGAGGATCGTCAAGGCGCGTCTCCAGCCCAGGAGCTCGAGCAGGGCGGCCTCGATGGGCATGAAGATCGTGCTGGCGAGCCCCGCCACGAGGGTCACCGTGAGCAGCGCGCGGTCGCGGCCCCGCGCGAACCACGAGACGACGACGGCGAACGCCGGCTCGTAGAGGGTGGCGGCCATGGCCAGCCCCATCAGGGACCACACGGCGTAGAGCGCCGGCAGGCTCTCGACGCGGGCCCACGCGAAGGTGAGCGCGGTGGCGAGCACGGAGCCGGCGGTCATGAGCGCTCGCGGGCCGCGGGCGTCGAGCCAGCGGCCGACGGAGATGCTGGTCAGCGCGGACACGCCGAGGCCGATGGAGAAGGCCGCGGTCACCGCCACGCGGGAGGCGCCGAGGTCCTGCTCCATCGGCCTCAGGAACACGGGGAACCCGTAGTAGATGATTCCCCAGGTGACCGTCTCCGTCACCGACAGCGCGGCGACGATCACCCAGCCGTAATAGATCGTGCGCGAGCCGAGTCGGACGTCCGCGTTATTTCTCCGCGGTGCGCACAGCCGCCGGGCCCCCGTTGACCTTGATGCGGGCGATTTCCTTGAGCCCGCGGCCGTCGAAGGAGAACACCTGCACGTCCTTCTCGACCATGTTGCCCACGAGGATCGTCTTGCCGTCGGGCGAGAAGGCGGCGCCCTGCGACCAGTGGCCGATCGGCGCCTCGGCGACCTTCGTCAGCTTCATGCCCTTCGCGCGCAGGACCACGAGCTTGCCGTGGTCCGCGTAGAACGGCGACTCCTTCGCCTTGTTGCTGCCGTTCATCACCACCACCGCGACGTGCCGGCCGTCGGGCGAGACCTTGATGCCCTCCGGCGTCTGGCCGACGCTGACCGTCTCCACGACACGCGGCGGCCGGGCGCGGACGTCGATCAGGCTCACCGTGTCGGTGTCGCCCTGGCCGAGCCCGATGTTGGCCACGGCCGCGAAGTCGCCCTTCGACGACACGTCGATCCCGTAGGGCCGCAGCCCGGCGTTGATGTCGCGCTTGGTGTACTCGACCTTCGTGCCGTCGATCGAAAGCACCGAGATCTTGTTGTCGCCGTCGCGCGTGACGAGCGCCATCGTGCCGTCGGGCGTGAAGGTCACGTGGCTCGTGCCCGACTTCTCGTCGGCGATCGTGACCTTGCCCACCGGTGTCACCGTCTTGCCGGAGATCGTGAACACCGACACCGTGCCCTCGCTGCGGTTGGCGACGAGCGCCAGCGTGCCCTGGCGATTGATCGAGATGCCGGCGGCGCTCTTGCCCGCCTCCAGCGTCGTGATGACCGCCGGCGGCGACGCTTTCAGATCGATGACCGACACGCGGGTGTCCGGCACCGTCTTGGTCGGATCGCTCGGATCCACCCTGCTCGACGAGCCCACGAGCGCCAGGCTCTCGTCGGGGGTGAGGGCGACGCTGAGAGGCGGGCCCACGACGCTGCCCGGCGCGGCGATCTCGGCGACCAACCGCGGCGGCGAGGCCTTGAGGTCGATGATCGTCACCGTGTCCGGCCGGGGATTCGGCACGATCTTCACGGTGCCGTTGTCGAGCATGACCTTGTTGTCGTTCGACGTGACGGCCAGCTGCGCCGGCGCCGAGGTCGCGAGCGCCAGCATGGCCAACAGCACGAGGACGAAGACGCGTCGCTGAGCCTTCATGTCACACCTCCCGTGGAGTCGAGCGGGCGCTAGGACACCAGATCGCTGCGCGAAACGCAAGACGTTACAATGAGCCCGGAGGTCACGACCATGTGGGGCTCGCACAAGACGACGCTGCCGACGACGGAGACCGCGCTGCCCGGCCGCGCGGAGCGGATGCCCGTGCCCGCCACCCACCACGTGAGCGGACGGCCGCTGACGCCGCCGTTCCCCGCCGGCATGCAGACCGCGATCTTCGGACTCGGCTGCTTCTGGGGCGCCGAGAAGGCGTTCTGGCTCACGCCCGGCGTCTTCACGACCGCGGTCGGGTACGCCGCCGGGCTCACGCCGAATCCCACCTATGAGGAAGTGTGCACCGGGCGCACCGGTCACAACGAGGTCGTGCTGGTCGTGTTCGATCCCACGGCGATCTCGTACGAGGCACTGCTGCGGGTGTTCTGGGAGGCGCACGATCCCACGCAGGGCATGCGCCAGGGCAACGACGTCGGCACGCAGTACCGCTCCGGCATCTACGTGGCGTCGCCCGCGCAGCGCGCGGCCGCCGAGGCGTCGCGCGACGCCTACCAGCGCGCGCTGACGGCCGCCGGCCACGGCCGCATCACCACCGAGATCCTCGACGCGCCCGAGTTCTACTACGCCGAGGGCTATCACCAGCAGTACCTCAGCAAGAACCCATGGGGTTACTGCGGCCACGGCGGCACCGGCGTGGCGTGTCCGACGGGCGTCGCGGCGACCGCGCGCGCGTGAATGTCTCGGCGCCGGGCGACTGGCCGACGGCCGAGCCCGAAGATGCGGGGCTGGATCCACGTCGGCTCGACGACGCGATCGCGTATCACCGCGCCCACGAGACGCGGTGGCGGCGCGATTTCCTCCTGGACGACGGCTGCTTCATCGGTGTCGCCGACGAGCCCCAGAGCGCCGGCGGCGTGCTCGGTCCGGTGCGGCCGCGTGGCGGGCCGAGCGGCCTCGTCGTCCGCGGCGGCCGCGTGGTGGCCGACTGGGGCGACACCGAGCGCGTGGAGATGTCCTTCAGCATCGCCAAGAGCTACCTCGCGGCGCTGGCCGGCGTCGCCGTCGCGCACGGCCTCATCGAGACGATCGACGATCCCGTGCGCGACTACGCGACCGACAACGCCTTCGTCTCCGAGCAGAATCGCGCGATCACGTGGCGCCACCTGCTGCAGCAGACGAGCGAGTGGTCGGGCACGCTCTTCGGCAAGCCCGACTCCATCGACCACAACCGCGATCTCGGCAAGGCCGACTTCGGCCAGACCGACAAGGGCGTGCCGCGCCCCATGCGCCCGCCGGGGACGCTGTGGGAGTACAACGACGTCCGCGTCAATCGCCTGAGCCTGTCGCTGCTGCAGCTGTTTCGCAGCCCGCTGGCCGACGTGCTCCGCGACGCGATCATGGCGCCGATCGGCGCGTCGTCGACGTGGGAGTGGCGGCCCTACGCGAACGCGTGGGTCGAGATCGACGGGCGCCAGATGCCGTCGGTGCCCGGCGGCTCCCACTGGGGCGGCGGCCTCTGGATGTCCGCGCGCGATCACGCGCGCTTCGGCCTGCTGCACCTGCGTCGCGGCCGCTGGGGCGACGCGCAGATCCTGCCGGCAGCGTGGATCGACGAGTGCCGCCAGCCGTGCGCGATCAACCCGGAGTACGGCCTGCTGTGGTGGCTCGATGTCGGGCGGACCGGCGCGTGGGCCGCGCGCGGCGCCGGCAGCAGCCTCGTCTGGATCGATCCCGACGACGATCTCGTCGCCGTCGTGCGCTGGATCGACAAGCCGCACATCGGCGGCTTCCTCGAGCGCCTGCTCGACGCCGTCGAGCGCTGACCTCGTTGCTTCCGACCCTCGAGCTCGAGACGGGACGCCCGTCGACGGCGTCGGTGATCTGGCTGCACGGCCTCGGCGCCGACGGCCACGACTTCGAGCCGATCGTGCCGGAGCTGGACCTGCCCGACGCGCTGGCCGTGCGCTTCGTGTTCCCGCACGCGCCGACGCAGCCGGTCACGATCAACGGCGGCGCCGTCATGCGCGCGTGGTACGACGTCTACGCGCTGGAGGGCGTGCGCCGCGAGGACGCCGCGGGCATCCGCGCCTCTCAGGCGAGCGTCGAGGAGCTGATCGCGCGCGAGAAGGCGCGGGGCATTCCGGCCGCGCGCCTCGTGCTGGCGGGCTTCTCGCAGGGCGGGGCGATCGCGCTCCACACGGGGCTGCGCCACCCCGAGCGGCTGCCGGGCATCATGGCGCTCTCGACGTACCTGCCGCTCGCGAGCAGCCTCGCCGCGGAGGCCAGCGCCGCCAACCGGGGCGTGCCGATCTTCATGGCGCACGGCCTCTACGACCCGCTCATCCCCATCGAGCGCGCGCAGATGTCGCGCAAGCTCCTCGAGAGCGCGGGCTACCGCGTCGAGTGGCACGAGTACCCGATGGAGCATTCGGTGTGCGCGGAAGAGATCGCCGACGTCTCGGCGTGGCTCCAGCGCGCGCTGAAAGGCTGATCGCCCTAGCTCCTCGCCTCGACGATCAGGCTCTGCACCGCCCGCCCGATCGGGCCGCGCACGTCGTGCAGGCGCGTGTCGGCCAGCCCGACGCCGCTGTCCTCGTAGAGCGAGAGGCAGTCCATCCCCACCCATTCGCCGTGCAGCGGCCGATGCACGCTCACCGAAAGATCGGCGTTGATCGCGGTGAAGCGCTTGTGCTCGATGGCGGCGCTGACACCGCTGCCGGAGTCGGCGGCGACCAGCACGCGCTCGAGCGGAGAGGTGTCCGTGCCGGCCACGAGCGGCAGGCGCTGGCGCATCCACGCGGCCACGCGCCCGCTGCCCCACTCGCCGCGGGCGAGCCGCGTTTCCATCGCCGCGTGGTAGCTGACGGGATCGTTGAAGAACGGGAACTCGAACGGCCGGCCGCTCTCGGGCGGCGGCAGCGGCGGATCGTTCGCGGGCGAGGCGACGGCGACCGCGGCCGGCCGCACGAGCGCCGCGAGCGCCTGGGCGACCAGCCGGTCGCCGTGCAGCAGGCGTGCGACGAGGCGCTGCACCTTCGCCCCCGCGCGCAGCGCCTCGACGCGAACGGCGAGCCGGTCGATGGGCACCGGCAGCAGGAAGTCGACGGTCACGCGCGTGATCACGAAGCCGGGTGCCTGCGCCGCGATCGCGCGCGCGAGGAGCGCGGCCGGCGGTCCGCCGTGCTGGTGCCGGGGACTCCACGGGCCGCGCGTGTGAACGGTGGCGACGAAGGCGTCGCCGTCGGGGACGTAGAAGGCGTCGGTCATGCGAGCCCGTGCACGATCCGGTCCAGCAACTCCTCCGGACGATCGACGTGGAGAAAGTGGCCGGCGCCCTCGATGGTGTCGACGCGACAGCCGGCCGCCTCGAGCCGGCGGACGTCCGCGTCGGACACGTACTCGGACTTCCCGCCGCGAACCACGTGGACGGAGTAGGAGCGCCGTCCCTCGACGGCGGGCCACAGGTCCTCGGCGCCGATCTGGGCGTAGAGCGCGGCCAGCGCCGCGCGGTCGATGCGCCAGCGGTACACGGCGCCGTCGTGGACGACGTTCAACAGCAGCCAGTCGATCGCCGCGGGCGGCAGGCCGGCCTGCCGGAACCATTCGCGGAACGCCTCGCGGCCGGGCGCGGCGTCCGGAGCCTCGGCGAGCGCCTTCACGATCGGGGCGACCTCGCCCCCGGGCGCGCGCGGGGACGGCGTGACGTCGAGCAGCGTGAGGTGAGCGAGCGCGGCGGGCGCGACCAGGGCGGCGCGCAGCGCCACGCGGCCGCCGAGCGAGTGCCCGAGCAGCGTCCACGGCGCGGCCGGCGCGAGGGCGCGCGCGGTGTCGAGGACGTCGCGCGCGATGAGGGCGACGTCCGGACGCGGCGGCAGCGGCGGCGACTCGCCGTGGCCGGTGAGGTCGAGCGCGATGACGCTGACGTCCGGCCTGCGCTGCGCGAGACCGCGCGCGAGGGTGGCGAGGTTGCGCGCGGAGCCGAGAAAGCCGTGCAGCAGGAACACCGTGCATGGCCCGGCGCCGACGCGCGTGTGGGCGAGCAGGCTCACACCTCCAGCACCATGCGGGCCGGGTCCTCGAGGGCCTCCTTCACGCGCACGAGAAACGTCACGGCCTGCTCGCCGTCGACGAGGCGATGGTCGTACGAGAGCGCGACGTACATCATCGGGCGGATCACGACCTGGCCCTCGCGCGCCACGGGCCGGTCCTCGATCTTGTGCATGCCGAGGATGCCCGACTGCGGCGGGTTGAGGATCGGCGTCGAGAGCAGCGAGCCGAAGACGCCGCCGTTGGTGATCGTGAAGGTGCCGCCCGCGAGGTCGCCGGGCGTCAGCCTGCCGTCGCGCGCGCGGCGCGCGACGTCGCCGATGGCCTGCTCGAGCGCGGCCAGGCCGAGACCGTCGGCGCCGCGCACCACCGGCACCACGAGCCCGCGCGGCGTGCTGACCGCGATGCCCAGGTGCACGTGGCGCGGCTTCACGACGTCGGTGCCGTCGATCCGCGCGTTGAGGATCGGCACCTCGCGCAGCGCGTGGATCACCGCGCGAGCGAAGAGCGACATGAGGCCGAGGTCGACGCCGTGCCTGGCCTTGAACCGCTCGCGGTGCCGCGCGCGCAGCGCCAGCAGCTCGCCGAGGTCGACCTCGTTGAAGGTGGTGAGGATGGCCGCCGTGCGCTGCGCCTCGACCAGGCGCGCGGCGATGGTGCGGCGGAGCTGGCTCAGCGGCTCCCGCTCGGCGTCGTCGTCGTGCGCGGCGGGACGCCGGCCGTCGCCGTCGCGCGGTCCCTGTGCCGGGGGTGGCGGCTCCGCGCGCCGCGGCGGCTCCGGGCGAGGCGAAGGCTCGGGGCGCGGGGTCGGCTCGGCGCGCGGCGCCGGCGCGGGCGCGGCGGCCTTCGTGGCGCCGACGGGCTCGGCGACCTGCCTCCTCGGCGCGGCGTCCTTCGGCTCCGACGCCGCGGCCTTCTTCTCCGGCGCCGCTTCCTTGCGCGCCGGCGCCGCCTCTTCCGTGATGCGTCCCACCACCGTGCCCGGCTGAACGCGCGAGCCTGCCGGCACCACGATGCGCAGGCGCCCCGCCGTCTCCGCCTGCACGTCCATGGCCGCCTTCTCGGTCTCGAGCTCCAGCACGACCTCGTCGGCCTCGACGTGCGCGCCGTCGTCCTTCAGCCAGCGCACCAGCATCGCCTCGTTGATGGACTCGCCGAGCGGCGGGATCCGGATCTCGACGGCCACGTCAGCGCTCCAGGGCCTGCTCGAGGATCGCCTGCTCCTCGGCCTGATGGATCTGGTACGAGCCCGTCGCGACGCCCGCGGCCTCGACCCGGCCGATGTAGGAGAAGCGGACGTCGGGCCGGAGCAGCGGCGAGAGCAGCGGCCGCACGAACCACCACGCGCCCTGGTTGGCCGGCTCCTCCTGCACCCAGCAGACCTCGCGCGCCGAGGCGTGACGCTGGACCAGCGCGCGCACCTCGTGGGTGGGGAACGGGTAGAGCTGCTCGATGCGGACGAGCGCCACGTCGTCGCGCTGCTTCTCGCGTCGCGCGGCGTCGAGCGCGTAGAAGATCTTGCCCGCGCAGATCACGAGGCGGCGCGCCGCCGACGGCGGGCTCGGGTCGTCGAGCGTCAGCCGAAAGCCGCCGTCCGTGAGCTCGGTGAGCGGCGATACGGCCTGGGGGTGGCGCAACAGGCTCTTGGGCGACATCACGACGAGCGGCTTGCGGAAGCGGCGGTGGATCTGCCGCCGCAGCGCGTGAAAGATCTGCGCCGGCGTCGTCGGCACGATCACCTGGATGTTCCGGTCGGCGCAGAGCTGCAGGAAGCGCTCGAGCCGCGCGCTCGAGTGCTCGGAGCCCTGGCCCTCGTAGCCGTGCGGCAGCAGGAGCACGAGCCCGCTCATGCGCTGCCACTTGGACTCGCCGCTCGCGATGAACTGGTCGATGATCACCTGCGCGCTGTTCACGAAGTCGCCGAACTGCGCCTCCCAGACCATGAGCCGCCGCGGGTCGCCGCTCGACATGCCGTACTCGAAGCCGAGCACGGCCTCCTCGCTGAGCGGGCTGTTGACGGCCTCGAGCAGCGCCTGACCGTCTTGAACGTGGTTGAGCGGCACCCACGGTCGCCCGTCCTTGGCGTCGAAGATCGCGGCGTGACGATGGCCGAACGTGCCGCGCACGGTGTCCTGGCCGCTGACGCGCACGGGCGTGCCCTCCAGCAGCAGGCTGCCATAGGCGAGCGACTCCGCGGCGCCCCAGTCGAGCGCCTCGCCGCGCGCGATGCGCGCGTGCCGGTCGTCGAGCAGCTTCTTCACGCGCGGGTTCGGCGTGAAGTCGGCGGGCAGCCGCGCCAGCACCGCGCCGAGGCCCCGCAGCCGGTCGGCCGGCACGCGCGTGTCGGCGCTCCAGTCCTCGCCCGCCCAGCCGAGGCCGCGCCAGACGCCGCCGAACGCGAAGACCTGTTGGCGCGGCATCTCCTTGCGCGCGGTGGCGAGCGCCGCCTCCAGCGCCGCGCGGCGCGCCTGGCGCATCTCCGCCAGCTGCGCCTCGTCCACCACGCCCGCCTCGACCAGGCGCTTGGTGTAGCGCTCGACCACCGACGGGTGATTGCGGATCTGCTCGTACATCACCGGCTGCGTCAGCGTCGGGTCGTCCAGCTCGTTGTGACCGTGGCGCCGGTAGCACACGAAGTCGATGAAGACGTCGGCGCGGAACGTCTGGCGATAACCGGCCGCGAGCCGCGCCGCCTGCACGGCCGCCTCGGGATCGTCGGCGTTGACGTGAAAGACGGGCGCGCGCAGCACCTGGGCGGGGTCCGACGGGTAGCGCGTGAAGAGGTATTCCTCCGGCGAGGTCGTGAAGCCGATCTGGTTGTTGACGATGACGTGGATGGTGCCGCCCGTCGTGAACGCCGGCAGCGGCGACAGCGCGAGCGTCTCGTAGACGATGCCCTGGCCCATGAAGGCCGCGTCGCCGTGCAGCAGCACCGGCGCCACGCGCCGGCGGTCGCGGTCCTCGCGATAGGCCTGCTTGGCGCGGACGATCCCCTCCACCACGGGGTTCACCGACTCGAGGTGGCTCGGGTTCGACGTGAGCGAGAGGTGGACCTCGGCGCCCGCGCGCGTCTGGCGGTCCTTCGAGTACCCGAGGTGATACTTCACGTCGCCGTCCCCGAGGATGTCGTCCGGCAGCGGCGCGCCCTCGAACTCCGCGAAGATCATCTCGTAGGGCTTCTCGAGCACGTGCGCGAGCACGTTGAGCCGCCCGCGGTGGGCCATGCCGAGCACGACCTCGGCCACCTCGAGCCGCGCCGTCTCTTCCACCAGCGCGTCGAGCAACGGCACCAGCGCCTCGCCGCCTTCGAGCGAGAAGCGCTTCTGCCCCGGGTAGCGCGCCTGGAGGAACTGCTCGAACATCTCCGCGATGACGAGCCGCTCGAGCATCGCGCGGCGCTCGTCGGCGGACAGGTCGGGATGGTTGCGCCGCGGCTCCATGCGCTCCTGCAGCCAGTCGCGCCGCCCCTTGTCGGCCACCGAGAGGTACTCGACGCCGAGGGTGCCGCAGTACGTCTCCCGCAGCGCGGCGATCAGCTCGCGCAGCGGGCCGCGCGCGCCGCCCTTGAACGGTGCCCAGTCCACCACGCGGTCGAGGTCGCGCTCGGTGAAGCCGAGCTCCGACAGCCGCAGCAGCGGGTGCTCGCGCGGGCTGCCGCCGAGCGGGTCGAGGTCGGCGACGAGATGGCCGAGCTCGCGATACGCGTGCACGAGCTCCGCGACCGAGCCGCCGGCGCGCGCGCCGTCGCGCAGCGCCAGGTCGAAGCCGGCGAAGACGAGGGCCCAGCGCTCGTCCACCGCGGTGGGGTCGCGGAGGTACTCGCGATAGAGGGCGTCGACGTACTCGGGATTCGCGCGGGCGATCTCGTCGAAGGGCAGCATGCGTGACCTCGTGACGCTCTCCAGCGTACACCCTCAGACGACGCGAAAGACCTCCACCTCGGCGGTCTTGCCCTTCACGCGCACGGCCGGCAGCGGCTCGAGCGCGACGCCGCCGTCGAGGCGCCGCGCGGTGGTGGCGCTCACGAGGATGTCGGCGCCGACCTCCTTGGTGAGGCCCTCGATGCGGGAGGCGAGGTTGACGGTGTCGCCGACGAGCGCGTACGAGAGCCGGTCGCGGCTGCCGATGGCGCCGGCGAGGACCGCGCCCGTGTGCACGCCGATGCCGTGGCTCAGCGGGCGCGCGCGCCCCGTGTTCCACGCCCGCAGCCGCGCGCGCATGTCGAGGGCGGCGCGCACGGCGCGCGCGGCGTGGTCGGGCGACGGCACCGGCGCCCCGAAGACGGCCTCGATCTCGTCGCCGATGAACTGCAGCACGAGGCCGCCGTGGGCGCGGATGGCTGCCTCCATCTCGGCGAAATAGGCGTTGAGGTCCCGCACGACCTGGCGGGGCTCGGTGGACTCGACCCACGGAGTGAAATCGCGGAGGTCCGCGAAGAGCATCGTCACCTCGCGCTGCTCGCCCTCGAAGCTGACGCGGCCGGCCAGGATCTCGTCGCGCACCTCACGCGTGACGTAGCGGCCGAACGCGTCCTTGATCGTCTCGCGCTCGCGCAGGCCGTCGAGCATGCGGTTGAAGCCCTCGGTGGCGGCGCCGATCTCGTCGTTGGAGACGACGGGGCAGTACGCGTCGAGATCGCCGCGCTCCACGCGCGCCATGGCGAAGGTGAGGCCGAGCAGCGGCGCGGCCACGCTGTCGGACACGACCCACGACAGCCGCACCGCCGCCACCAGGCCCGCCACGATGAAGAATCCGATGATGGCCAGCATCTCGCCGAGCATCATGCCGGCGTTCGCGGGATCGGCGGCGGCGAGCCGGCCGCGGCGCCAGGCGACGAGGCCGAGCAGCGCCAGCGGGCCGACGCTCGTCAGCAAGAACACGACGAGGAGCCGCGCGCGCACGGGCAGGCGCGGCACGCCGCGCACCGAGCTGAGGTCGCCGGCCGGAAAGAGCTGCGGCAGCTCGTGCCGCCAGCGGTTCTCGATCGAGAAGAACACGATGGTCGCCGTGACCACGCCGCCGACGGCGGTGATGCCGATCCCCGCTCGCACCGCCGACGGGAGCGTGAACGTGCCGGCGAGCAGCGGCCACACGACGCCCCAGACGACGCCCGCCATCACCCAACCGCCGAACACGACCGCCGCCATCGCCCACGGGAACATGAGCGCCCGCCGGCGCACCTCAGGCGCGGCGGGGTCGCCAGAGCCGATCGGCGCGGCCCAGCGCGACCCGATTCGAACGCCGACGAGCGTGAGCCCGGTGAACGCCACGACGGAGAAGACGATCTCGGGCCAGGCGACCTCGGGACCGGCAGTCATGGGGTCGATGAAACGGAAATAGACGAATGCCATGACGGCGCCGAACAGGTTCGCGGCTCGCGTGCGCCGCACGATCGACCGGCGGCGCGCCGAGAGGGCATCCATCACGCGCTCGCCGCGCCGTCGAGCGGGGCCGACACCGTGTCGACCGCCGGGCTCGGAGGCGTGGCGCGCCGGCGCACGCTGGCCTACTCCCAGACCGCCGGCTCGAGCGCGAGCCTGACACCGAAGCGTTCCGCGACGGAATCTCGAAGGTGGCGCGCGAAGGCCAGCACGTCGGCCGCGCGGGCGCCGTCGTGGGCGACGATGGCCAGCGCGTGCGCCGTCGAGAGCCCGACCGTGCCCTCACGCTGGCCGCGCCGGAAGCCCGCGCGCTCGATCAGCCACGCCGCCGACAGCTTCACGCCGCCGTCGGCCTGCGGCCAGCGCGGCAGCGTCGGGTCGCCCGCGCGCTCCGCGACGCGCGCGGCGGCGTCGGGCGTCACGATCGGGTTCGTGAAGAACGAGCCGCATGAGCGGCGGTTCGGGTCGCCGGCGTCGAGCACCATCGACTTCGCGCGGCGGATCGCGAGCACGCTCGCGCGGACGTCGGCGAGCGTCGGCGCCGTGAGCCCGCGCGCGGCGACGGCGCGCTCGACGTCGGCGTAGCCGAGCGTCGGCGCCCCGCCCGGCTGCAGGCGGTACGTCACCGCGAGCACCACGTAGCGCCCCGGCTCTCGACTCTTGAAGGCGCTGTCGCGATAGGCGAAGCCGCACTCGGCCGGCGAGAGCGTCACCGCCTCGCCCGTGGTCGTGTCGAGCGCGCGCACGGCGACGACCGTGTCGCTCACCTCCTGGCCGTAGGCGCCGACGTTCTGCATCGGCGTGGCGCCGACGAAGCCGGGAATGCCCGACAGGCACTCCAGTCCCGCCCAGCCGCGCGCCACCGTGAGGGCGACGAGGTCGTCCCACGGCTCGCCGGCAGCGGCGGTGACGTCGACGACGCGCCCGGCCTCGCGCGTGGTGACGCCGCGCAGGCCGACCCGGACCACGAGCGCCTCGATGCCCGCGTCGGCCACCACGACGTTGGAGCCGCCGCCGAGCGTGCGGAGGGCCACGCCACGGGCGCGCGAGCAGGCGAGCGCCTCACGCAGCGTCGCTTCGTCCGTCGCCTCCACGAACCAGCGCGCCGGCCCGCCCACGCCGAGCGTCGTGTAGGGCGCCAGGGCCACCCGCTCGCTCACGATCATGGCCACGACCCGTGACTCACCGCGGCGCGGGCGGCAGGTAGCCGAGCAGGAACACGTTGAGGTGGACGAGCAGCAGCTTGTTCCACGCCACGCTCGCCTCCAGCGCGCGGGCCGGCGGCAGCGCCGCCGCGAAGAGGTGTGCGAGCGCCGTCTGCGCCAGGCCGATCGCGTTGACGACCAGGTGCGCCGGCACCACGCCGCCGGGGCCGGTGGCCCGGTGGCTGTGCGAGAGTCCGACGGCGAGCAGGTAGTACGACGACTCGTGGGTGACCGCGGCCTGTGCGGTCTCACGCAGCCAGCGCGCGAGGCTGTGCTTGCGCCGCTCGATCCGCGCGGCGTCGGGCGCGCCGTCGGCGCCCAGGAAGAAGCGCGCCGATTCCGGAAATTTCAGGAAGTGATCGTAGAGGGCCGTCGTCAGCTCGGCTTCGCGCTCGAGGACGACCGGCGCGCTGGCGCGCACCGTCGCCGCGTCGGACTCGCCGAAGCCGACGAAGTCGCACAGCTCGCGCACGTAGCGCGGCATGTCGGTGGCCGGCAGCCAGCCGCTCACGGCATGAGCCGCGTGCCCGACCACGCGCCGCCGGCGTAGCCGTCGCCATGACGCGTCAGCGGCCGTATCCATCGAGCCCGGTCGTGCGCGCGTCCCGGCTGGCCGACCCAGAGCTCGACGCGCTCGGCCCACACGCGATACCCGCCCCAGCGCTTGGGCCGCGCCACCTCGCCGCCCTGCGCGCGCGCCGTCACCTCCGCGATGCGCGCGAGCAGCGCCGCGCGCGACGGGAGCGGACGGCTCTGCTCGCTGGCGGCGGCGGCCGCGCGCGCGTCGGGCGGGCGCGAGGCCCAGTACGCGTCGCTCTCGGCGTCGGCCACGTCGGTGACCGGACCGGCCACGCGGACCTGGCGCTCGACGACGTCCCAGTGGAAGACGAGCGCCGCCCACGGCCGCGCGGCGAGCTCGGCGCCCTTGGCGCTGTCGCGGTCGGTGTAGAAGACGAACGAGCCCCTCGCGGCGTCGAAGCCGCGGCAGATGACCATGCGCGCCGCCGGCCGCCCGTCGGCGCCGACGGTGGCCAGCGTCATCGACGTCGAGTTGCGGACCGCGCGCGCGGCCTCGGCCAGCCACGCGGCGACGAGGGGCAGCGGGTCGGCGGGCAGCGTGTCGGGCAGCGGCGGAATCGCCTGCGCCATGTCGCAGGCCACCGTATCATGACGCGCATGCCCTTCAAGACCTTCACGCTGCGCGAGCGGCCGGACCTCGAGGACGAGTTCGAGCGTCTCGCCGAGGCCTCGTGGCCGCGCTTCCTCCGGCAGAAAGACGCGCTCGGTTACGGACAGTACTGGCCGTCGCTCTACACGACGTGGGCGGACTGGCAGCTGGTCCTCGTCGACGGCATGGGCCCGACGATCGCCGCCACGCACGCCGTCCCCCTCGTGTGGAGCGGCACGGTGGAGGACCTCCCGTCGAGCATCGCGGAGATCCTGTCGCGCGCGACCGCCGATCACGAGTCGGGACGCGCGCCCACCGTGCTCTGCGCGCTCGCCGCGATGGTCGACGCGCGTTATCGCGGCCAGGGCCTGAGTCCCGTCGCCGTGCGCGCGATGGTGGACCTCGCGCGCGTCCACGGGCTCGGCACGCTGCTGGCGCCGGTGCGGCCGGCGGACAAGAGCGCGTATCCGCTGGCGCCGATGGAGCGCTACGCGCGCTGGCAGAACGACGACGGCCTGCCGATGGACCGCTGGATCCGCGTCCATGCGCGGATGGGCGCCGACATCCTGGCCGTCGCGCCGCGTACGCTGCTGATCACGGGGAGCGTCGAGGAGTGGGAGCGCTGGACCGACCTGCGCTTTCCCGACTCCGGCTCGTACGTCGTGCCCGGCGCGCTCCAGCCCGTCGTCATCGACAGAAACGCGGACGAGGGTCGCTACGAGGACCCCAACGTCTGGATGCGCCACACGATCGAGTAGCGGATCGCTCGGGGCCGCGCGCGCGATCGAGGAGCGCCATGGCTTCGCCGGGGCGCTTCCGAGTATTGGGGGGGGGCATTTCGGGGCCCCCCATATTCAAAACACCGCGATGGGGTGCGCGGGCGCGCCGGTGGCGCCGACGAGCCGGAGCGGCGTGGCCGTGAAGAGGAACTCGTAGCGCCCCTCTTCCGCGCACGCCTTCGCCAGCCGCTCGGGGTTCGTGTTGTCCACCAGCGCCAGCCCGAGGAACGGGATGGCGAGGTGCACGCCCATGCCGAAGCCGGCGTAACCGATCGGGCGCTCGTCCATCATGTCCCACGAGATCGCCGCGATGTCCTTCTCGCGGAACCACTCGAGACAGGAGACGTGCAGGCCGGGATGCGGCGAGACGCGTGGGATCCAGTCCGGATGCTCGCGGCGGAACGTCTCGTCGCCGCTGCGCACCACGACCACGTCGCCGGGCTCGACGCGCACGCCGAACCGCGCCGCCGTCTCGTCCAGCTCCCTCGGCGTCACCGGATTGCCGACGGTGACGTAGCCCTCCTTGCGCCCGGCGGCGACGTCGAGCAGCACGCCGCGCGTCAGGATGCCGTCGAACAGCGGGTCGATCGGGCACCAGGCGGAGCCGGCGGCGGAGAGGCTGTCGGCGAACGAGCGGCCGTTGTAGAGCTCACCGTCCCAGCCGACGTGGCAGAGCGCGTCGACGTGGGTGATCCAGAAGCCGTGGTACACGAGGTCGAAGCGGTCGAGCACCACGTCGGCGCGCTCGCGCTTGGACGGGCACGTCACGTGGTACATGAACTGCAGATGCGGCTGCGCGACGATCTCGCGCGAGAGCGAGACGGTGCGCCCGGTCTTCACGAGCGCGCGCGCGGCCGCGCGGCGCGCGTCGGTGATGAGGTTCACGGTGCCGCGCTGGTCGTCGTGGCCCCAGCGCCCCCAGTTGTTCAGCCGCTTGAAGTACGACTCCACGTCGGCCTGCGTTGGCAGCTTCGTTCCGGCCATGCTCGCCTCCTCGCGATGGATGCCAGAGTATGCCACGCACGTTCGCGGCCCGGCTCTGTTCGAGCGCCGGCTTCGCCGGCGCAATCGAGTCCGGGGGGGAGGCCGGGTCTTGTGATGCGGCCGGGACGGCGTGCACTCCGAGAGGGTCAGACAGAGCACTCCGGTGCCCAGCCGTCTCCACGCGCTTCGCACGAGGGTTTGGCGGGCGCACGAGTATCATGACGTCGTGAAGCGCACGGTTCGCACGATGTGCCCGATGAACTGCCACCCGACGCTGTGCGGGATGCTGGTGGAGGTCGAGGACGGCCGCGTGACGCGCGTGACCGGCGACCCCGACAACCCCGACAGCCGCGGCTTTCTGTGCGTGCGCGGCCAGGCCGCGCCCGAGATTCTCGACAACCCCCGGCGCCTGCTCTATCCGATGCTGCGCGCGACGCGCGGCGACCGCTGGCGGCGCGCCACCTGGGACGAGGCGCTCGACCTGATCGTGGAGCGGATGCGCGCGGCCGGACGCGACGCCGTCGCCACGTGGCCGGGACACGGGATCTTCGCCAACAACTACGGCACGCGGATCCACTCGCACCTGCTGCGGCGCTTCTCGAACATCTACGGCTGTCAGTGGTGGAGCCCGGCCATCATCTGCTGGGCGCTCGGCGGCTTCGGGCTCGGGATCACCGGGCTCCTGGAACCGAACACCAAGGAGGACATGGGGGCGAACGCGAACCTGATCCTCCTCTGGGGGGCGAACCTCGCGAGCCAGCCGAACACGGGCCGCCACCTCGCCGCCGCGAAGCGCCGCGGCGCGCGTATCGTGACGGTCGACGTGCGCGAGACGGAGGCGGCCGCGCAGTCGGACGAGACCTTCGTGATCCGACCCGGCACCGACGCGGCGCTCGCGCTGGCGATGCTGCACGTGCTCGTCGCCGAGGGGCTCGTCGACCGCGACTTCGTCGCGCAGCACACGATCGGCTTCGAGCGCCTCGCCGCTCACCTCGCCGCGCACACGCCCGCGTGGGCCGCGGGGATCACCGGCATTCCCGCCGGGCGCATCGTCGACCTCGCGCGGCGGTACGCGAGCACGCGCCCGGCGATGATCATCGTCGGCGGCTCCTCGATGCACAAGGCGTCCAACGGCTGGCACGCCGCGCGCGCCATCGCGTGCCTGCCCGCGCTGACGGGCCAGGTCGGCATCCCCGGCGGCGGGCTCGGGCCGCGTCACGGCGCCAGCCTGCGCGGCCAGGTGCTGGGCACCATCGTGGCGCTCGACCGGCGCCCGCCCGGCGACGACGTGCCGAACCAGATGCCGCGCATCACCGAGTCGCTCGTGAGCGGCCGCGTGCGCGTGCTGCTGCTGTTCGGCACCGACATGCTCTCGTCCTTCGCCGACGCCCACCGTGTGGCGGAGGGGCTCGCGCGGCAGGACCTCGTCGTCTGCTACGACCTCTTCGAGAACGACACCGCGCGGCGCTTCGCCGACGTCCTGCTGCCGTCGACCTCCTGGCTCGAGGAGCTGGGCTGCAAGGCGACGAACACGCACGTCTACCTGATGCCGCAGGCGCTGCCGGCGCCGGGCGAGACGCGCTCGATGCCGTGGGTGCTGCGGGCGCTGGCCGAGCGGCTCGGGCTCGACGACTTCTTCCCATGGAAGGACGACGCGGAACTCGTCGACGCGATGATCGACGTGCCGGCGACGCGGCACGCGACGGTGGCCGCGCTGGCCGCCGAGGGCGGCATGCGCGCCATGAACGTCTCGCACGTCGGGCACCCGGATCTGACGTTTCCGACGCCGTCGGGAAAGCTCGAGCTCTTCTCGGACCTCGCGGTGTCGCGCGGCCTGCCGGGCCTCCCCGTCTACGAGGCGCCGGCCGACTCACCGTATCCGCTGACGCTGCGCCAGGGCCGCACGCTCACCGCCTTCCACGGCTTCTACGACCACGGCCAGGCGCTGCCGAGCCTCGCCAAGGCCGACCCCGAGCCGGTGCTCTGGATCTCGCTCGCCGACGCGACGGCGCGCGGCGTCGGCGACGGCGCCAGGATCACGATCACGAACGCGCGGGGCGAGATGCAGGCGCGCGCCTACGTCACGCCGAAGATTCCGCCGGGCACCGTGTGGATGCGCGACGGCTGGGCGGGGCTGAACACGCTGACGTCCGGCGACGCCGTTCTCCCCGACGGCGCCGTCGAGGCGCTGGGGTTCGCGGCCGGGCAGGCGGCCTTCGACGCGCGCGTGGAGGTTACGCCCCTGGGCTAGCGGCGTCGAATCGACGTCCCGGTGTCCCCTGTCGCATGAAGTCGACGATGACGTCCGCCGCCGCTGCGGCATTCGTGTAGAGCGCCAGATGAGGTCCGTCGATGGTCACCACGCGCGCCGCCGGGATCGCATTCGCGACCGCGCGGGCGTTCCAGGGGGGAACGATGATGTCCTTCGACCCTCTGATGTAGAGCAGCGGAACCCCACACGCCAGCCGCGAACGAAGGTCGACAGCGAGCACCGCGCGGGCCCGAGCCGCGAGGGCCGACGGCGGAACGCGAGACCAGCACTCCGCCCTGTCGCGCACAAAGTCGTCCGACGAGTACCGCCCGAACAATGCCAGCGCTCGAGAAACGAACGGAAGGAACCGCGCGACTGAGGCGGTCGCCGCGAGGCGCAGTGCACGAATGAAGGGCCATGGCGGCGAGATGAACGAGGCGCAGAGGACGACGCCGCGAAGCGCTGCGGGGGACTCCGCCGCCAGCATGAGCGCAAGCGGACCTGAAAAGGACCACCCCAGCAAGAAAAACTCTTCGCAAGCTTGGCATGCGTTGCGCACGAGCGGTAATAGATCGCGATAGTCATTCGGCCCGGAGACGGGATATTCGACGCAATGCGCTTCGATCCACGGCGGCAGGGCCGCGAGCAGCGGGCGGAAGAAGATGTCGGTCCCATCCAACCCCGGCAGCAGTATCAACGTCACGCGCCTCGTGGAACTCACCTCAGGCGCATGGCCGCCGCCTCCGCATCCGCGGCGGAGTTGCACCAGACGATCGCCCAGAACTCCGTGACGCCGCGGCGGCGCAGCGCCTCGTGGCGGTGATTGCCGTCGCGAAGGCTCAGCGTGCCGTCGCGGTACTCGGTGATGAACGGCGGCAATGCCAGCGGGTCCGAGATCTCGGCCGCCATCGCCGCCACCTTCGCCTCCCAGCGCACGGGCGCCTGAGGATACTCGAGGTCCGGCTCCGGACCGCAGACGCGCGTGACCGCGACGAGCGGCAGGCAGAGCGGCCCGAGCCACCAGCGCCGCTGGCGACGCAGGCCCGCGACGAAGGCGGGATCGGCCCAGGCGCCGCTCGAGAGATAGGCGTGCACCCAGTCCTCCAGCCTCCCCTGCTCGGCGGCCTGCCGTGCCGAGTGGACGTCATGCATCGCGTTCGCACAGCTCCATGGCGCTGACCTTCAATCGATGTGGAAACTCTCTCGAAGCCGCATGGACGCGTCAGCGCTGCACCGACGGCACCCAGGCCGTCGTGCGGCCCCCGATCGTGTCGTGGCGGATCTTCTCGCGGCGCGCCGTGTAGGCCTTGGGATTCTTGCCCCAGCGGTCGTGGAAGAGCCACGTGCGCGGATACCGATCGCTGTCGTTGCGCGCGCGCACGGACACCGCGATGACGCGCGCGAGGGCGGTGCGCAGCCGCCGGATCTCGTCGCCGGTGAGCGTGCCGGCGCGGCGCCGCGGGTCGATCCGCGCCTGGTAGAGCACCTCGTCCGCGATCCAGTTGCCGACGCCGGCCGCGAACGACTGATCGAGCAGCAGCGCCTTCATCGGCGACGAGCGCGCGGTGACCAGCGCCTTGAAGGACGCGAGCGGCGGCAGCCCGCGCCACGCGTCGAAGCCGAGCAGGCTGATGGGAGGCTCGGCGGCGGGATCCAGGCGCAGCCGCGCGCGGCCCAGGCGGCGCGCGTCGGCGAAGGCCAGCTCGCCGCCGTCGTCGAATTTCAGGATCAGCTTCACGAAGCGCGGCGGCCACGCCAGTCCGGGACCCTTCTTGCCGTGCGCGACCAGCCGCAGCGTGCCGCGGCCGGGCGTGTGGAAGCCGCCCGTCATCCCGAAGTGCATGCAGGGCCACGGGCGGCGGTCCAGCTCGAACCAGAGGTGCTTGCCGTGGCGCCTGACCGCGCGCACGCGGCGGCCGAGCAGCGCGCGGCGCCAGCGCGCGGCGGGCACACGCTCGAAGACGATCGGGTCGTCCGCGCACCACACGTCCACGATGCGCCGCCCGCGCGCGACGCGCTCGGCGACGCGGCGCGCCGCCTCGACCTCCGGCAGCTCAGGCATCCGGCTCGGTGGCGAGGCCCGCGACGACCGTCGTGCTCGGCATGCGGCGGAACACCTCGGGCGAGATGCGGATCTTCGTCGAGCGGCTGCCGCCCCCGAGGATGAGCCACGGCAGCGCCATGATGCGGTCGTCGACGTAGAGCGGCAGGTCCGGCGGCAGCGCGAAGATGGTCACGCCGCCGATCATCATGCCGGTCAGCGCCTGCGTCTCCTCCGCGGTCGCGAACGAGACCCTGGCCGCGCCCATGAGGCGGCGCACGGTGTGGTTGACGTCGAGCCGCGTGGTGGCCAGCACGACGCACGCGCAGTACAGCTTGGGCTCCTTCTTGCTGGCGACGACGATGGTGTTGGCGGAGTTCGCGAGCGGGATGCCGTACTTCTCGCAGAACTGCGCGGTGTCGGCGAAATCCGGGTCGATCTGCATCACCTCGTAGGGAACGCCGAGGGCCTCGAGGGAGGCGCGGACGCGCGCGTCGATGTCGGCGTCGGTCATGGCGCCTCCGCGAAGACCGCGCCGAGTCCAGGCGCGGGCTCGCCCAACCCGGTGACCGCGCGCGAGGGCGGCGCGACGTCGATGCGCGTCGGCCCCTCGTCGCTCGCGGGATCGATCTCGACGGCGATCCTCAGCGGCGACGCCGTCCAGCGAAACACGTGCACGCCGTTCTCGATCGACTCGGCGCCACCCAGCAGCGCGGACCACTGGCGCCGCGCGCGCGCCGCCGAGTGCGCGCGCAGGCGCAGCCCGAGCAATCGCACGGGCGGCGGCGGGCCGGCCGGCATCGGCGGCGGCTTGCGCCAGTGGCCGCGCGGCGGCTCGTCCGGCGACTCCACGATCTGCACCACGATGCCGAGCGCGTCCCTCGGGTGCAGGAACGCCTCCTTCCAGCGCGGAACCGTCGCGTTGTAGCCGACGACGCCGTAGCCGAGGCCGGTGGCGCGCGCGCGGGCCTCCCGCAGGCTCGGCACCTTGAACGTGACGTGGTGGATGCTGGGCCCGCGCGCGGTCAGGAAGCGATGCAGGAAGCCATCGTCGCCGCGTGGCTCGAGGACCTCGACGCGGCCGCCGCCGTCGAACTCCCACTGGCCGAACCGGAACACGTCCGCGGACATTCCGAAGTAGGGGACGCCACCCAGCACGCCCATGAGGTAGGGCGGCGCGTCGGCGATACGCTCGGCGGCGATGGCGATGTGGTCGAACTGGATCCCGGACATTGGCGAAGAAGTGTACGCTATCGGACCATGAAAACGAGACTCGGGATCATCGGGGCGGGCGCGATCGGCTGCGTGGTGGGCGGGCTGCTGACGAAGGCGGGGCACGACGTCACCCTCATCGACCAGTGGCCCGAGCACGTGGAGACGATGCGCCGCCGCGGGCTCCGGCTGACCGGCACCTGTGGCGACCACACCATCGCCGTGAAGGCGCTCCATCTGCACGAGGCGCAGTCGATCGCGGAGCCGTTCGACCTCCTCTTCGTCGCCGTGAAGTCGTACGACACGGAGTGGGCCACGCGGCTCGGCGTGCAATATCTGAAAGACGACGGCCTCGTGGTCGATTTTCAGAACGGGATCAACGACCACCGGGTGGCGGCGGTCGCCGGCGCGCACCGCACGCTCGGCTGCGTGATCACCATCGGCGCCGGCATGTACGAGCCGGGCGTGGCGATGCGCACCGATTCGGGGCGGCTCGGCTTCAAGGTGGGCGAGCACGACGGCCGCGACACGGAGCGCGCGCGACGGATCGCCGAGCTGCTCACCGCCGTCGCGGGCGCGAAGGTCACGACGAACCTCTGGGGCGAGCGCTGGTCGAAGCTCGCCGTCAACTGCATGCTGAATCCGCTCGCGGGGCTCAGCGGGCTCGGCACCGCCGAGTGCCGGACCGAGCCGGGGCCGCGGCGCATCGCCGTCCACCTGGGCGCCGAGGTCGTCCGCGTCGGCCGCGCCTGCGGCTTCGAGGTCGAGCCGACCTTCGGCATCGCGGCCCAGCGGTTCGTCGACGCCGCCGAGGGCCGTGGGCTCGAGGCGGTCGAGGCCGAGATGGTGCGCGACGCGACGTCGCGCGCCGGTGGCCGGCCGTCGATGCTCCAGGACGTCATGCGCGGACGGCGCACCGAGATCGATCACCTGAACGGCTTCGTCGTCGGTGAAGGCCGGCGCGTCGGCGTCAAGACGCCGTTCAACGAGAAGGTCGTGGACCTCTACCGCGCGCGCGGCGCGCGCTTCGTCCCCGACCCGGGCCAGCTCAAGCCGCTGCTGGAGATGCTGCCGTCCCCCCAGGGGGGGCACCCCCAGGGAGGGCCAAGGACATGAGCGCCCGGCTGCCCTACGTCGAGGATCCGCCGCCCGAGCTCGTCCCCGTCTACGAGGAGACGAAGAAGGCCACCGGCCGCGTGCTCAACATCACCAGGCTGATGGCCCACCATCCGCCCACGGTGGCGCCGTTCCAGGCCTGGTACCGGACCACGCGCGAGGGCCCGCTCGATCTCAGGCTGCGCCAGCTCGCCTATGTGAAGACCTCGCAGCTCAACCGCTGCGAGTACTGAACGGTCCACAACACGGCCCTCGGTCAGAGAGCCGGCGTGCCGAAGGAGAAGTTCGACGCGCTGCCGCAGTACGAGACGAGCCCGCTCTTCGACGAGCTCGAGCGTCTCGTGATCCGCTACGCCGAGCAGATGACGACGCGGGTGCAGGTCGACGGCGGGCTGGTGGAGGCGTTGAAGAAGCGGCTCACGCCGCAGCAGCTCGTGCAGCTCACGCTGAGCATCGCGGCGGCGAACTTCACCAACCGCTTCAACGAGGCGCTGGGCACCGAGCTGGAGGTCCACCGATACCCCCAGGGGGGGCATACATGAAGGTCGGCGTCTCGCTCACGAGCGCTCACACCGTGGATGACCCGCGCGCGGGTGCGCGCTGGATGATCGAGCGTGCCGCGGCGGCCCGGAAGGCGGACCTCGACTCGCTGTTCGTCGGCGACCACCACGCGACGCCTGGCAAGTACTACCAGAACGTGCCGATGCTCGGGCGCCTGCTCGCGGAGTGGAGCGACAAGCCCGCGGGCTGCCTGTTCCTGCTGCCCCTCTGGAACCCGGTGCTCATCGCCGAGCAGGTCGGCACGCTGGCCGCGATCATGCGCGGGCGATTCATCTTCCAGTGCGGGCTCGGCGACGACGACGCCCAGTTCCGCGCCATGGGGGCGCAGCTCAAGAGCCGCGTGGCCGCGTTCGAGGAGTCGTTGTCGGCGCTGCGACGGCTCTTCGCCGGCGAGACGGTGACCGCGTCGGGCCTCTTCTCGTTCGACTCGGCGCGCGTCGCGCTGAAGCCGGCCGAGCCGGTCGACGTCTGGATCGGCGCCACGGCGCCGCCCGCGATCGATCGCGCCGCGCGGCTCGGGGACGCCTGGCTCGGCTCGCCCGGCCTCACGTTCACCGGCGCGCGCGAGAAGATCGGCTACTACCGCGACCGCTGCAAGGCCCACGGGCGCACGCCGGGCGTGATCGCGATCCGCCGCGATGTCTACGTCGGCGAGTCCGAGGCGGAGGCGAAGGCGACGCTCGAGGCCGCCGTCGCCAAGGGCTACCGCGGCTTCGATCCGAAGGCGCTCGTCGCCGGCACCGTCGCCCAGGTGACGGAGCGCTTCCGCGAGCTCGGCGCCATGGGCTTCACGGACGTCATCGTGCGCCACCTGACGACCGATCACGCGAAGGTGCTGGGTTCCTTCGCACGGCTGGGCGAGGTCAGGCGAAACCTTTCCTGACGCGGCGGCATCTCAGCCATCATGAGCCGACTCTACGAACCCCTCGGCGCCGAGGCCGACCACGAGCAGCCGGGCGTCCCCCCCTCGGCGCAGCCAACCGACGCCGGGCTGCTCGACGCCTACTCCGCGGCGGTGGTCTCCGTCGTGGACGCGGTCGGCCCCGCGGTGGTGAGCGTCCGCACGAACGCCCGGGCCGGGCGGCGCGGCGGTGCCGGCGCAGGATCCGGCGTCATCATCGCCTCGGACGGCTACGTGTTGACCAACAGCCACGTGGTGCACGCGGCCAGCGATCTGGAGGTCTCGCTCACCGACGGGCGACGCTTCGCCGCGACGCTGACCGGCGACGATCCGGCCACCGACCTCGCGGTCATCCGCGTCGACGCTCCGGCGCTGCCCGCCGCCCACCTCGGCGAATCGGCCAGGCTCCGTGTCGGCCAGCTCGTGATCGCGATCGGCAATCCCTTCGGGTTCGAGTCGACGGTGTCGGCCGGCGTCGTGAGCGCCCTCGGCCGCTCGCTGCGCAGCACCACCGGGCGACTCATCGACAACATCATCCAGACGGACGTCGCGCTCAATCCGGGCAACTCCGGCGGACCGCTCGTCGATTCGCGCGGCCGCGTGGTCGGGATCAACTCGGCCGTCTTCGCGATGGCCCAGGGCATCAGCTTCGCCGTGCCCATCGACACGGCGACGTGGGTGATCCCGCAGCTGCTCGCGCGCGGCCGCGTTTCCCGCGCCTATCTCGGGTTCGGCGGCCAGTCCCGGCCGCTCGAGCGCCGACTCGCGCGCGCGCTGGGTCTGGCGAACGCGCGCGCGATCGAGATCGTGAGCCTCGAGCCCGCCACGCCCGCGGCCCGCGCCGGCCTGCAGACCGGGGATCTCGTCGTCGCGATCGGGGAGCGTCCGGTGCAGACCGTCGACGACGTCCATCGTCGGCTCGTCGCGTCGCCCATCGGTGAGCCCCTGACCGTCACCGTGGTGCGCGGCGTCGATCGCCGCGACGTCACGGTCACGCCGATCGAGACGCCCTAGCCTCGAGCGGTAGGATCTGAGGGTGGAGGTGAAGGCATGGCAGGCCAGGTCAAGCCCATTCCCGAAGGCCATCACGCGCTCACGCCGTACCTGAGCATCAAGGGCGCCAGCGACGCCATCGAGTTCTACAAGAAGGCGTTCGGCGCCACGGAAGCGTTTCGCATGGCGCAGCCCGACGGACGGATCGGACACGCCGAGCTGCAGCTCGGCGACTCGCGCCTGATGCTGGCCGACGAGTTCCCGGAGATGGACTTCCGTAGTCCGCGCTCGATCGGCGGCACCCCGGTCCATCTCCACCTGTACGTGGAGAACGTGGACGCGGTGGTCGGCCGCGCGGTGGCCGCGGGCGCGAAGGTCCTCCGGCCGGTGCAGGACCAGTTCTACGGCGACCGGTCGGGCAGCGTGGCCGATCCGTACGGCCACGTGTGGCACGTGGCCACCCACAAGGAAGACCTCTCGCCGGAGGAGCTGCGCCGGCGCGCGGCCGCCCAGCACAAGGGCTGAGACTCAGTTCTTGCCGTTCAGCACGTGTACCTCGTGGCGCAGCGGCGGTGTCACCCCCACGCCGCGCGCCCGCAGGTGCTCGGCGAGCGCCTGGTAGAGCTCGCCGTCGGCGGTGCCGACGTCGGGCACCTTCACCCACGGCTGCACGGCGACCTTCACGCCCACGTCCGTGAGCTGCGCGACCCGATCGCCGGCGGCGGGTCCTTCAGCACGCGCGGATTGGACATCACGACGTCCCGCACGCCGCGGAGCAGCGCGGTCAGGTCGCCCGGCTGCGCGACGGCGAGGGCGAGGCTGAGCTGCCGGGAGCCGCCGAAGTTGTGGAGGATCTCGCCGACGATCTTGCGGTTCGGGATGATGACCCGCGAGCGGTCGGCGTGCACGAGGGTGGTGGACGCGAGATCGAAGCCCAGCTTGTCGAGGGCGACGACAAGCGCGAACAGCATGACGATCACGCGGACGACCCGGACGACGAGCTGCTGCATCGGCGGCTCCATCTGACGTCGCGCGAGCTGCGCGCTCACCAGGGCGCCGATCCAGCGCGAGACGAGCGCGCCGGCGGCGAGGATGACCTGCATGGGGGCCTCCTTACGTGAGCTCTTTTCGAACCAGCCGCGCACCCTCCACCAGCGCGTTCAGCTTCTGCTTCGCGATCCAGCGCGGCGTCTCCCAGAAGCCACAGTCGGGGTTGAGCCAGAGCCTGTCCGCCGCGACGTGGCGCAGCAGCGCGCGGATCCGCTCGGCGACCTCGTGCGGCGTCTCCGACTTGAAGGCCTTGACGTCGATGACGCCGGCGCCCAGCTCCTTGTCGCGCGGAAAGTCCTTCCAGCGCGCGGCGTCGTCCATGCCGCGGTTGGCGAACTCCAGCACGATCTGCGAGGCGTCGATCTCGTGCAGCGTGGAGAAGACGTTGGCGTAGTCGCGCACGGCGCTGAACGGCCGGCCGTAGAGGTTGCCGAAGCACACGTGCACAGCGATCTTGGCGTCCACGCCGTCGACGGCCCGGTTGATGCCCTTGGACACGTCGTGGGCGGAGCCGTGGTACATGCCGTGGTGCGGCTCGTCGATCTGGATGAAGTCCGCGCCGACGGCGACCAGCGCCTTGCACTCCGCGTTGACGATCTTCACGAGGTCGGCGAGCAGGGTGTCCTTGTCCTTGTAACCGCCGCCGAGCTTGAGCGGCACCAGCAGCGTGTAGGGCCCGGGCACGGTCGCCTTGATGCGCTTGCCCGTCAGCTCGCGCGCCAGCTTGAACTCCTCCACGATGCCGAGGCCGCGCGGCGCCGAGAGCTTCTCGGTCACCTCGAACGGCGTGTTGGTGTCCCAGAGGGGCTGGCCGAGCCGCCGCGGCGCCGGCAGCGTCTTGATGCCCTGGATGTGGTCGTAGAAGCCGATGATGAAGCGCACGCGCATCATCTCGCCGGTGGAGACGACGTCCACCCCGGCGCGCTCCATGTCGAGCAGGGCGGCCTGCGTGGCGTCCTCCATCAGCTCGCGCAGGTCGATGGCGCCGAGCCGGCCGGCCTCCATCGCCTCGCGCGCGAGCCACACCCAGCCCGGCAGCCCGTGGCTGCCGACCACCGACGTCGGGAGCTTCGGCAGCGCCTGCGTCATGACGGCGCTCCTTTCTGTGCGTCCCACGCGCGGCCCAGGTAGGCCTCGGCCACCCGCGGATCGCGCAACACCGTGTCGGGAGGACCTTCGGCGATCTTCTGGCCAAAGTCCAGCACCACCACGCGCTCCGCCAGATCGCCCACCAGCTCCATGTCGTGCTCGATCCACAGCATCGTGGTGCCCAGCTCGTGCTTGATGCGCAGCAGGAAGCGCGCGAGGTTCTCTTTCTCCTCGCGATTCATGCCCGTGGACGGCTCGTCGAGCAGGAGCAGGCGGGGCTCCATGGCGAGCGCGCGCCCCACGCCGACGAGCTTCTGCACGCCGAACGGCAGGCTGGCGACCGGCTCCTTGCGGGAGCGCTCGAGCTCGAGGAACTCGATCACCTCCTCGGCGCGCCGGCGCTCGCGCGTCTCCTCGCGGCGCGAGACGCCCCAGAAGAGGCTGCCCGCCAGCACGCCCGCCCGCATGTGACGGTGGCGACCGAGCAGGATGTTGTCGAGCACGGTCATGTGTCGGAACAGCTCGACGAACTGGAAGATGCGCGCCACGCCGGCGGCGGCCACGCGGTGCGGCGGCAGCTCCGAGATGGCGGCGCCCTCGAAGGTGACGCGGCCCCGGGTCGGCGTGTAGAACCCGCCCATGCAGTTCAGCAGCGACGTCTTGCCGGCGCCGTTGGGGCCGACGAGCGCGGTGAGCGAGCCCTGCTCGACCGCGAAGCTGACGCCCGAGAGCGCCCGCAGACCTGCGAACTCCAGCGTGACCTCGTCGACGCTCAGAACCACCGGCGGCGTCTCCGGTATTGCTTGACGTCGGTGTAGCGCACGCGGTCGGTGCGGTGGCCGACGCCGAGGTAGAACTCGCGGATGTCCTCGTGGGCGAGCAGCCGCTCGACGGAGCCGTCGTAGACGATGCGGCCGTGCTCGAGCACGTAGCCGGCGTCGGCCACCGCGAGGGCGGCCGCGGCGTTCTGCTCGACGAGCAGCACGGCCGTGCCCAGCTCGTCGCGCAGCCGCCGCACGAGCGCCATCAGGGTCTCGACGATCGCCGGCGCGAGGCCGAGCGACAGCTCGTCGACCAGCAGCAGCTCGGGCTGGCAGAGGAGGGCGCTCGCCAGCGCGAGCATCTGGCGCTCGCCCCCCGAGAGATACCCGGCGAGCTGCCGCCTCCGCTCCGCGAGCACCGGGAAGTAGTGGAAGACCTGCTCGCGCGTCACCAGCCGCCGCCGGCCCGGCACCACCGCGTCGAGATTCTCGCCCACCGTCAGCGTCTCGAAGACCTTGTCGCGCTCGGGCACCAGCACCAGCCCGCGCCGCGCCACCTCGTGCGGCATGCGGCCCGTGATGACCTCGCCACGGAAGACGATGCGTCCGGCCACCACGCGCGCGTCGTCGCCGCCGAGGAATCCCGACACCGCGCGCAGGGTGGTGGTCTTGCCGGCGCCGTTGGTGCCGAGCAGCGCGACGATCGAGCGCTCTGGCACGCGCAACGACACGCCCTGCACCGCCGTCGCCACGCGGTGGTAGACGACCTCCACGTTCTCCAGCTCGAGCAACGGGGTGGCCGGGCTCGCGGTCATCGAGGCGCGCCACGGCTCCGCCGGGGCGCGGCCGAGCGCTGGCCGGGGGAGTCCGAGGGGGGCGTAGCCCCCTTCGCTTGAAGAGGCTGGGGGGCCATTTCGGGGCCCCCCATCAGGACGACGCGCGCAGCGGGCGGTGGCGGAAGGGCCAGAGGGCGAACCAGTTGCGGACGCGGCGCCAGATGCCGACCAGTCCGAGCGGCTCGAAGAGCAGGAACAGCGCCATGAGCAAGCCGAACGCGCCGAATTTTGCGGGGAACACGTAGTACTGCGCGGCGTCGGGGCTGACGCCGGCCACGAGCGCGTCGATCACGTAGGGCAGCAGCGTCACGAAGGCCGCCCCCAGCACGGCGCCGAGGGCCGAGCCGAGGCCGCCGATGATGATCATGGCGATGTACTCGACGGCGACGAAGAAGCCGAACGCCTCCACCGAGACGAAGCCGCGGTGGTAGGCGAAGAGCGCGCCCGCGAGCGCCGTGACCACGCTCGACCAGACGAAGGCCGAGAGCTTGTAGCGGGCGACGTCGATGCCGACCGACGCGGCGGCGACGTCGCGGTCGCGGATCGCCATCCACGCGCGGCCGGCGCGCGAGCGCTGCAGATTCACCACGAGGAGGAGGACCAGGGCGGCGAGCACGACGAGGGCGTAGTACCACGCCACGGTGCCCCTGAACACGAGGCCGCCGAGGCGCGGCGGCGGGATGGTGAAGCCCGTGTTGCCGCCGGCGCGCGCCTGCATCTCGCCGGCCGCGTAGAGCACGACGTGGTGCATGGCCAGTGTGCCCAGGGCCAGGTAGAGGCCCTTGAGCCGCAGCGACGGCATGCCGACGACGAGGCCGAGCACGCCGCCGACGAGCGCCGTCGCCGGCAGCGTCACGAGCGGCGAGACGAGACCGCGCTCGACGAGGGCGGCCGTGGTGAAGGCGCCGGCGGCGAGGAAGCCGGCGTGGCCGAGCGAGATCTGGCCCGCGAGTCCCGTGAGCACGTTCAGCGCGAGGGCGCCGATCGCCGCGAAGGCCGCCTGGCTCACGAGGTCGAGCACGAAGCCCGAGGCGAAGCGCGGCAGCACGAGCAGCGCGACGACGAGGGCGCCGAGGGCGACGCGCCGGAGCCGCGTGTCGACGAGGGCGAGGTCGGCTTCGTAGGACGTCTTGAAGTATCCGCCCCCCAGCGCCGCCACTAGACGCGCTCCAGCTCTTCCTTGGTCCCGAAGAGCCCCCACGGCCGAACCAGGAGCATGACGAGCAGGCAGAGGAACGGCGAGACGTCCGAGAGCAGCGGATTGCCCCAGCGCACGGAGGCCACCTCGACGGCGGCGACGAGGAGCGCGGCGGGCACGACGCCGCCGAGGCTGTCGAGGCCGCCGACGAGCGCCACGGCGAACGCGCGCAGCCCGAGGATGCCGAGCGACGGCTCGAGCCGCACGTTGCTCGAATAGATCATCCCCGCCAGACCGCCCGCGAAGGCCGACAGCGCCCACGACAGCGCGAACACACCGTGGAAGTTGATGCCGCGCTGCGAGGCGAGCAGCGCGCGCTCACCCGCCGCGCGCATCCGGATGCCGAGCGGCGAGACCTTCAGGAACACGAACAGCGCCGCGAAGAACGCGACGGCGGCGCCGACCATCACGAGGTCGAACGTGGACACGACCGCGCCGCCCGCCAGCGGCCGCGGCGGGTTCGAGAGCCCGAGGTTCTGCAGCGGATGGCGCGTGCGGTCGGTGAAGACGAGGACGATGGCCGCGCGCAGCAGGATGCCGAGCGTCACCGTCACCAGCACCGCCGCGAACACCGGGTGGCCCGCCATCGGGCGCATGAGGGCGACGTAGACGAGCACGCCGGTGAGCGCGCTCAGCGCCGCCGCCAGCGGCAGCGCGAGCACCGGCGCGCCGGGGAAGGTGGCGGCCGTCGCGAACAGGAAATAGCCGCCGAGGGTGAGCAGGTCGCCCTGCGCGAGATTGAGCACGCGGGAGGCGCGATAGACCAGCACGTACCCGGCCCCGAGCAGCGCGTACAGACTCGCGACGACCAGCGTCGTCGCCAGGGCCTGGGCCATCTACTTGATGTCCAGCTTCGACCAGCCGCCGACGGAGACGATGGCGTTCTTGCCCGCGTCCCAGCGGTAGACCTTGTAGTAGGTCGCCCTGCGATAGTGGTTATCCGCCGTCATCTCGATCGGCCCGCCGCGCAGCCCCCGGGTGTCGACGCTCACGCTCGACAGCGCCTGCGCCAGCTTCTCGCGCGTGCACGGCCAGCCGCACTTGCGCAGCCCGGCCTCGAGCACCATCGCGGAGGTCCAGCCCTCGGCCATGTAGTGCGCGGGGTGGTTCGTCTGGCCCTGCACGAGCTTCGTGATCTCCGCGTGGATCGGCAGGCTCTCGATGAACATCGCGTTGCCCGTCAGCGCGTGCAGGTTGGGCGCGCGCAGCCGCGTCAGCTCGTCCTGGGCGGGCTGGTGGCCGTACAGGATGTAGTTGCCCTTCCAGCCGATGCGGTGGAGCGCCTCGAACACGCCGATCTCGACGCCCCACGGCGCCCACGAGAACACCCAGTCCGCGCCCGCATCCTTGAGGTTCTGGGCGAACGGCGTGAAGTCGGAGGCGGCGCCCGGCACGACCACGACGGGGATGGTGTCCATCCCCAGCTCCCGGGCGTGCTGCTCGGCGAACTCCAGCTCGATGCGCGACAGCGGGATATCCTGCGCCGCGAAGCCGACCCTCACCTTCTTCGTCCCCGACTGCTCCTTGATGAAGCCCAGCGCCATGCGGCTGTCCCACTTGCTGCCGAACGACGTCGTGCAGAAGATCAGCGGCGCCGCCGGCGGAAACGCCTCGCGCGGGCACACGCCGCCGCCGAACAGGAGCGGCGTCTTCGACGCCTCCGCCTCGGTCATGACGGGCTTGTAGGTCGGCGAGATCGACGCGTTGATCAGCAGCAGCGCGCCGTCCGTGAGCTTCTTGGCCGCCGCCGCCGCGCGCTGCGGCTCGCCGCGATCGTCCTCGTAGGTGATCACCACCGGGTGGCCGTTGATCCCGCCGGCCTCGTTCACGCGCTTGAAGTACGTACGATAGGCCTCGTAGGTCGGCGCGTAGCCCGCCGAGAACGGGCCGGTGATGGCCGCCGTCATGCCGACGCGATACGGCTCGGGCGCCTGGGCGGCCGCCGGATGCGCCGCCACGAGCGTGAGCACGCCAACGGCGGCACTGAGGATGCGTCCTCGCATGTCAGCTCTCCTTCTTGTCCCGTGTCAGGGCGGCCACCTCGGCGGTGATCCGCCGCTCTTCGTCGGACGCGAACATCGACTCGACCAGGTCGTGGTAGCGCTCGAGCATCAGCCGGCGCTTGACCTTGCGCGTGGGCGTGACGGGCTCGCCCTCCTGCTCGGGATCCAGCTCGCGCGGCAGCACACGGAAGGTCTTCACCTGCTCCACGCGACCGAAGGACGCGTTCGCGCGCGCGATCTCCGCGTCGAGCAGGCGCGTCACCTCCGGGTGCGCGGCCAGCGACGCGTACCCGGTGTGCGTGAGCCCACGCTCGCGCGCCCACTCGGCGACCGTTTCGTAATCCATCTCGATCAGCGCGGCGAGGTACTTGCGGCCCTCGCCGAAGACGACGGCGTCGCTGACGTAGGGGCTCGCGCGCAGGCCCGTCTCGATCTGCGACGGGCTGACGTTCTTGCCGCCGGCGGTGATCACGAGGTCCTTCCGCCGGTCGACGAGGCGGAGGGCACCCTCGGCGGTCCGCTCGGCGACGTCGCCCGTGAGCAGCCAGCCGTCGCGGTACGCGGCCGACGTCGCCTCGGGGTCGCGCCAGTAGCCCGCGAAGAGATCGGGACCGCGCACGCGCAGCTCGCCGTCGTCGCCGAGCGCGACCTCGACGTTGGGCGCCGGCGCTCCGACGTCGCCGGGCCGCGGGTACGGCCCGCGCTGGCCCGAGACGAGGGCGCCGCCCGTCTCCGTCTGGCCGTACGCCTCGCACAGGTTCACGCCCCAGACCTGCCAGAGCGTGGCCACCGCCGGCGGCAGCGGCGCGCCGCTGGAGATCAGCAGCCGCACCCGCGCGAAGCCGACCTTCTCCAGCAGCCAGCGGAACACGAGCCCGCGGGCGACTATCCGCATGGGGGGCCCCGAAATGGCCCCCCATACCCCCCCGCGCTCGTCGCGCCCCGGCAAAGCCGTGGCGCCCCTCGATAACCGCCCCCATACCCCCCCGCGCTCGTCGCGCCCCGGCAAAGCCGTGGCGCCCCTCGCTAACCGCCCCCATACCCCCCCGCGCTCGTCGCGCCCCGCGTGGCGCCCCTCGATACCGCCCGGGCTCCGAGCCGCAGCGCCGCGTGATACGCCGCGCGCTTGAGGGTGGTCGAGGCGTCGATGCCGACCAGGAGGTGCGCCGCGAATTTCTGCAGATATCGTGGCACGGTGAACACGAACGTCGGAGCCACCTCGTACAGGCTCTCCGCGACGGTCGCGAGGCTCTCCGGATAGTGCGGGACGATGTCGGCCAGCAGCGGCATCGTGATGACCGTGTTGCGCCCCATCGTGTGGCACAGCGGCAGCATCGCGACGACCCGATGCTCGCCGTCGGTCAGGATCGGATAGTGGGCCAGGATGTTCGCGCACGCGGCGAGGTGCTGGCCGTGGCGGTAGAGCGCGCCCTTCGGATGGCCGGTCGTGCCCGACGTGTAGACGATGGTCGCCGCGTCGTCCGGCCGCACGCCCGCGGCCAGCCGAGCGAGGGCGTCGACCGGGGCCAGGGCGCGACCGGCGGCCTCGATGTCGGCGAACCGGTGCACGCGGGTGCTCCGGTACATGAACAGCGCGCGGGTGTCGACGACGATCACGCCGCGCACACCGGGAGCGTCGTCGAGCACCGCCAGCGTCTTGTCGAGGTGCTCCTGGTCCTCGACGATCACCACGCGCGCGCCGCCGTGCTCGAGGAGATAGCGCACCTCGCCGGGCGCGCTCGTCGGGTAGATCCCGTAGGTGACGGCGCCGAGCGCCTGCGCCGCGAGGTCCGCGATCGTCCACTCCGGGCACGGGTCGCCGAGGATCGCCACCGTGCTGCCGCGGCCGACGCCGAACCGCGCGGCCAGCCCCTGCGCCACCGCCGCCACGCGCGCCGCCAGGGCCGCCCACGTCGTCTCGCGATAGACGCCGAGCTCCTTGGCCCGGAACGCGACGCGCGCGGGGCGCGCACGCGCGCGCTCGACCAGCAGGCCGGGGATGGTGGACGCGCGGAGGCGGCTGAAGTCCATCGCGGTCTGGCGATTCTACGGCGTGGTACCCCGCCCGCGGAAGGCCGTATAGTGGGGACCCTGATGGCGACGGACGGCGTCGTGCAGGCGGTGAAGCGCGTGGGATTGGATGCCGGCGCGCGCGTCGTCGGCGTCGCCGCCGCCGAGGCCTTCCGCGCGGGCGTGCCCGAGGGCTTTCGGCCGGAGGACATCCTGCCGGGAGCGCGCAGCGTCGTCGTCGCCGGCGGCGACGGGCCCACCGCGGGCGCGTGGCGGTGCCCCGACCACCGCGTGATGGAGATCACCGGCTACGATCTGCGAGAGAACGTCGCCATCCACGCGATGTGCGACTACATCGAGCGCGAGCTCGGATATTACGCCGTGCAGGCGCCCTCGCTGCCGGTGCACGGCCACGAGCCGCCGATGAGCATGATGCACGCCGCCGAGCTGGCCGGCCTCGGCACGCGCAGCTTCGCCGCGCACATCATCCTGAACCCGGAGTACGGCCTGCTCTACTACGCCGCGCTCATCACCACGCTGCCGCTGCCGGCCGACCCGCCGCTGGCCGAGCCTGCGTGCCCGCACCCGGGCTGCGTGGCCATGTACAAGCGCATCGGCACCACCCCCTGCCTGCGCGTGTGCCCGGCGTGCCTGTCGGGAACGCTGAAGGACGCGCGCATCGAGACATCGACCTACGACCGCGAGAAGTGCCACTCGCGCGCGCAGACGTACGGCATCGGCTCGTTCCAGAAAGCGCTGCTCGCGGTCGTGAACGAGGACGACGCCGGGCGACGCCGCGAGATGATCCACTCCGACTTCTTCGCGAAGTCCGTGCAGTCGGTCGGGTTCTTCCGCGACTCGATCGCGCAGTGCTTCGAGTGCATGCGCGTCTGCCCCGTCGGCCGCAAGCACAGGAAGCTGAAGTGAGCGCAACACCCAGTACCAGGAGCGCACGGAGCCGGGCCGCATCTCTAGCGGGCCACCCACGGCTCGAGCCGGCCGCGCGGCACCCGCTACAACAATGACAGAGTTGCCCGCGAACGCCACGAAGCGTCTGAAGACGATGGCCATCAGCGCCGGCGCCGCCGTCGTCGGCGTCGCCGACGCCGCCGCCTTCGACGCCCACGCGCCGGCCCGGCACCGTCCGGCCGACCTGCTGCCCGGGGCGCGCACGGTGGTGGTGGTCGGCGGGGCGCAGCCGCGCGCCGGCGACTGGGTGGCCACCTCACCGTGGCTGCTCTCCACGATGGGAACGACGGAGCGCATCCAGGGCGTGGGCCGGCGGCTCGCGCAGTCGATCGAGAGCGAGCTGGGATACTACGCGCTCTACGTGCCGCCGGGCACCGCGAGCGGCGACACCCCGTTCCTGTCGCTCATGCTCGCCGCCGAGCTGGCGGGTCTCGGCTCGCGCAGCCTCGCCGGCCCGATCCTCAATCGCGAGCACGGCTTCATGTACTGGAGCGCCGTGATCACCACGGCGCCTCTCGAGGTGGACGGGCCGGAGACGGCGCCCGCCTGTCCCGCGCCGCCGTGCCGCGAGATGTGGGAGCGCGAGCACACCACGCCCTGCCTGCGCGTGTGCCCGCTCCACGAGGGCGGCTGCCTGGCCGGCCGGCTCGAGGACGGCCGCGCCGTCCGCACCGGCTACGACGCCGCGCGCTGCAACACGCGCGTGCACACGCACTGGGTCGGCGGCTTCCAGAAGGTGCTCGAGGAGACCCTCAACGAGCCCGACCGCGAGAAGCGCAAGATGCTGGTCTACGGCGATTTCATGACGCGCACCCTGTGGGCGATCACGTACTCGTCGACGAACATCGCGCAGTGCTTCGAGTGCATGCGCGTGTGCCCGGCCGCGCACGGGCTCAAGGAGATGCGATAGATGGGCTTCTTCCGGCTCGACCCCGAGGTCTACGCGCGCCACAAGGACGACGTGCTGAGGCTGTCGAACTCGTTCCAGCGCATCGATGCGCGCGGTCTCAGCGACCGCGAGATCGCCGAGCGCCTCGGCCTGGACGAGCCGACGGTGACGGAGATCCGCGTGATCGCCGAGCGTGACTGCTATCCCCTCGACGAGTGGCAGCGGGCGATCGAGTTCAAGCGCAAGGCGTGCCGCGACTGGGCGGCGGCGGCGCTGAAACGACCCGACCTCAAAGATTCGTGACGCTGTATTTCTTCGAGCGGATCACCGACGACGACTTCATCGGCCCCGTGATCGTGGCCGCGCCGTCGGAGGACGAGGCGTGGCGGCTGCTCGCCGCGCGCGAGCGCAGCCAGCGGCCGGCGCTCGAGGCGCTGGGCTGGCAGATCGCGCAGGACCTCGCGGCCATGCCCGCGCGCGCCGCGATCGTCTACCCCGGCCATTACCGCAACGCGCTGCTGGACGGCCCCGCGTGAGCGCGCGCGGCGCCCACCTCGTCGGCAGCGTGCCGCTGGCCAGCGCGGAGGCCGTGTTCACCACGCTCGCGAGCGAGCTCGGCGACCGCCTGCGCCGGATGCCCGACGGCGAGACGGGCCCGCGCTCCGACTGGATCGTCTGGCAGCTGCCCGTCTTCACCTCGCAGCCGCGGCTCGAAGTCGTGCCTCCGGCGCCGGACGGCTGGCGGCCGCTGCCGCGCGTCCGGCTCGAGGACGGCGCGCGCGCCGAGGACGTGCGCTTCGAGGCGCTCGGCTACGCCGACGCCGCCGTCGCGTCGTACCGCGTGTTCGCGCGGCTCAAGCGCGACGGCCGCGTGCCCGTGGCCTGCCGCTTCCAGGTCTGCCTGCCCACGCCGCTGGCGCCGATCAGCGCGTTCGTGGTGCCCGAGCACCAGGGCGCCCTCGAGCCGGCGTACGAGGCGCGCCTGCTCGCGGAGCTGCGGCTCGTGGTCCAGGAGGTGCCCCACGACCAGCTCGCGATCCAGTGGGACACCAACTTCGAGTTCGGGATGCTCGAGGGCGTCTTTCCCGTGTGGTTCGACGACGTCAAGGGCGGCATCCTCGAGCGCCTGCTCCGGCTCTCGCGCCAGGTGCCGGCCGACGTCGAGCTCGGCTATCACTTCTGCTACGGCGACGTCCAGCACCGTCACTTCACGGAGCCCCGCGACGCCGCCAGGCTCGTGGAGATCGCCAACGCGCTCGCCGCGAGCCTCGGCCGCCCGCTGACCTGGGTCCACCTGCCCGTGCCGCGCGATCGCGCCGACGACGCGTACTACGCGCCGCTGGCCGGGCTGCGGCTGCGGCCGGAGACCGAGCTCTATCTCGGCCTCGTCCACCACACCGACGGCGTGGCCGGCACGGCGCGCCGCATCGACGTCGCGCGGCGCTTCGCCGCCGACTTCGGCATCGCCACGGAGTGCGGCTGGGGCCGGCGCGCGCCGGCGACGCTGCCGGAGCTGCTGCGCATTCACCGCGAGCTCAGCCGGGGCGCTCCCGACGCGCGCGCCCCGCGGCGGGCGTTTCGCTGGCCCGCCGGATTCGCCCGCGTGCCCGACGACGACTGGACGCGGCAGCCCGTCGACACGTTCGGCCTGCGTTACGACACCGTCGAGCAGCACGGCTGGTATCGCAACCTCGACCCGACCGTCGAGGACCTGGCGCGCCATCTCGACGAGGGCCAGATCCTCGTGGACTACTCCGGCGGCACCGGCATTCTCCTCGACCGGCTGAAGCTGCGGATCTTCGACCGCCCGGTCGGCATGCTGATCGCCGACAGCTCGCCGAAGTTCCTGCGCGTCGGGCTCGACAAGTTCGGCGACGACGAGCGCGTCGCGTTCCGCCTGCTGCGCTGGCTGAAGGAGGACAGGCGCCTGGAGCTGCTCGAGGAAGTGCTGGGACCCGAGCTGGTCGCGCGCGGCGTGGACGCGCTGGCCTCGACCAACGCCATCCACCTCTACCTCGACCTGCCGCAGACGCTGGCGTCGTGGGCGCGGGTGCTGCGGCCGGGCGGGCGCGTGTTCGTGCAGTCCGGCAACATCCGCAATCCGAGCGCGCGGCCGAGCGAGTGGATCCTGGACGAGACCGTCTGGACGATCCACGAGGTGGCCACCGGACTCGTGCGCAACGATCCCCGGTACGCGGCGTACCGGCCGCTGCTCGACGACGAGGCGCGGATGCAGGCGCACCTCGCCTACCGCGACCGCGTCTTCCTGCCCGTGCGGCCGCTCGAGTACTACGTGCGCGGCCTGGAGGGCGCCGGCTTCACCGTCGAGTCGGTCACCGCGCGCACGATCGACGCCAGCGTCGACGACTGGTTCGAATTCCTCAGCGCCTACCACGAGGCCGTGCTGGGCTGGGTCGGCGGCTCGGCCAAGGTCGACGGCAAGGCGGCGGGCGCGCCGGCCGTGAGCGACCGGCTCGCGCTGATCCGCCACGCGATGGACACGCTGTTCGGCGGGCGGCCGGCGTTCCGGTGCTGCTGGACCTACATCAACTGCGTGAAGCCCTAGTCAGGCCTTTCGCCGGGCGCGGATGGCGTCCATCGCGCGCTTGTGTTCGTCGGAGTCGAGGCAGACCTTGAAGTGCGTCTCCATCTCGCGGCGGAACGCGTCGAACTCCAGATCGAAGGCGCGCGCGGCGAGGACCTTGCTGGCGCGGACGCTGGCGGGCGGCAGCGCCAGGAACTTCTGCACGGTCGCGTCCAGCTCCCGCTCGAAGTCGGCGGCGGCCACCGTGCGGTTGACCAATCCGTAGCGCTCGGCCGTGGGCGCGTCGATCGGCTCGCCGAGCAGGATCAGCTCGCGGGCCCGCGCGCCGCCGATGAGGCGCGGCAGGCGGTAGAGCGACATCGATGGGATGAGGCACTCCTTCACCGCCGGCAGCCCGAGCCGCGCGGCGTCGGAGGCGAGGCGATAGTCGCAGACGAGCGCCAGCTGCAGGCCGCCCCCGAGACAGTGGCCGTTGATGCCCGCGACGAAGAGCCGGTCCATCCGCTCGATGGCGACCATCGCGTCTTCCCACGCGACGAAGTCGGCGAGGCCGAAGGAGCCGGAGGCGAGCGCGTCGAGGTCGACGCCGGTCGAGAAGGCTCGACCGGCCCCCGTGAGCACGACGACGCGGACGTCGGGGGCGCGCGCGATACGGGCGACCACCTCGCCGAGGTCGCGCACCCACTCCTCGTTGCCGGCGTTCAGCACCTCGGGGCGGTCGAGCGTGACGCGCGCGACCGCGCCCTCGACGACGAGGCGGATCGTCCTCACGGCCGGACGGGCGTGAACTCCGTCGTGTCGTGCGCGTCGAGGGGCGCGCCGACGACAGCGGCCGCCACGACGCCCCTCACGAAGCGGTGGCGCGTGAGGCCCATGCGATCCGGTCAGCGGCGCGGCGAGCGCGCGCCGCCGTAGACGTGGCGCAGCATGCCCGCGAACATCACGAGCGCGATCAGCAGCAGCAGCACGACCGCCGTGCCGATGATCTTCTCCGGTCCGCGGACGTGCAGGGCGGCGATGAGCGACGAGGCCGACTGGGCGGGCTGGTTGAAGTCGGCCATGGGCGCCGTCGGCGGCAGCATCCCGGGCGGCACGGGCGCCGGGGGATCGGCGGCGAGGGCGGCGGCGGCCAGCGGCAGCACGGCGACGACGAGGAACAGCGCGAGGAGTCGTGGCATGGCCGAGAGTGTAACAGCGGGCCCCGGGGCGGCGCTAGCCGCGCGCGGCCACCACACGAGGCGGCGTCTTGCCGTCGAGATACGCGAGGATCGATTCGGTGGCCTGCCCGAAGAAGATCCCGTAGCCCTCGGCGGTCACGAAGCCCAGGTGCGGCGTCAGCACGACGTTGTCGAGGCCGAGGAACGGGTGGCCATTCGGCAACGGCTCGACGTCGAACACGTCCAGCGCGGCGCCGGCGATGCGGCGCGCGCGCAGCGCGTCCAGCAGCGCCTTCTCGTCCACGATCGGCCCGCGCGCGGTGTTGACGAGGAACGCGCCCGGTTTCATGAGGGCCAGGTGGCGCGCGGTGATGAGCCCGCGCGTCTTGTCCGACAGCCGGTAGTGCACGCTGACGACGTCGCTCTCGCGCAGCAGCGTGTCCAGGTCCACGCGCGTGGCGCCGGCGGCGGCCGCGCGCTCGTCGGTCAGGGTCAGGCCGGTGGCCAGCACGCGCATGCCGAGGAGCCTGCCGAAGGCGGCCATCTTGCCGCCGATGCGGCCGAGCCCGATCACGCCGAGCGTCCTGCCGTGCATGTCCACGCCGATCGGCGGCGTCTGCCATGCGCCCCCGCGCGTCGCGCGGTCTTCCTGCGGCACGCGGCGCACCAGCGCCATCATGAGGGCGATCGTGTGCTCGAACGCGTTGACGCCGGAGCCCTCCGTGTCCGTCACCACGATGCCCTTCGCGCCGGCAGCGGCGAGGTCCACCTGCCCGGTCCAGCGGCCACCGATCGCGAGCATGCGCAGCGCCGGCAGGCGGCCGAGGAGCCCGGCGCGGAAGAACGTGCGCTCGCGGGTCGGCACGACGATCTCGTACGGCGCCAGCCGCTTGGCGAGCGCATTCTCGTCGGCGAGCGTGTCCTGGAAGGCGTCGATCGTGGCCCGGCCGTCGAGCCGCTTCCAGACCGGCAACGCCCGCACCATTCCGCCCCAGTCGTCGATGATCGCGAGGCGCTTCATGCGTTGCCTCCCTCGGGCCGCGGCCCGCCGCCGCCCCGCCCGCGCCGCCGTCGCCGCCGCGGCGGACCACCGTCGGACGCCGACGCGCCATCGCGCGCGCCGCCGGCGGGCTGCACCGGCGGCTGGTGGGGCGCATGGTGCGTGGCCGGGCCCGAACGCCCGCGGTCGCGCCCGCCGCCGCCGTGGCGGCCGCCGCGATCGAACCCGCGCCGAGCCTCGAACCGGGCCCGCCGCTCCTCGGCGAACCGCCGCCGCTCCTCGGCGGATGGCTTGATCTCCGGCACGAACAGGTCGTCTTCCGCCCACTCGACGGGGATCTTCTGGCCGATGAACTTCTCGATGGCCTCGAGGTTCAGCGCGCTCGCCTCGTCCACGAGGCCGACGGCGCGGCCGGCCGCGCCCGCGCGCGCCGTGCGCCCGATGCGGTGGACGTAGTCCTCCGGATCCTGGGGCAGGTCCCAGTTGATCACGTGGCTGACCGCCTCGATGTGGAGCCCGCGCGAGGCGACGTCGGTGGCCACGAGCACGGGCAGCACGCCCTCCTTGAAGTCGTTCATGATCTTGAGCCGCCGCTTCTGGTCCACGTCGCCGGTGATGGCCCGGGCGTCCCAGCCGTTGCGGATCAGGCGGTCCTCCAGCCGCCGCGCCTCCTCGCGCGTGTTCGAGAAGATGAGGAAGCGGTCGCCCTCCCGGCGCATCAGGCCCAGTAGCAGCGGGAATTTCTCCTCGCGGCCGACGTGGTAGAGCGTCTGCTCCACGCGCTCGGCCGTCTTCTGCTGCGGCATGATCGTGATCTGCGAGGGGTTGTTCATGAACTCCCACGTCAGCTCGAGCACGCGGAACGACAGGGTGGCGGAGAACAGGAACGACTGGCGGCGCTCGGGCGGCGGCAGGCGGCGCAGGATGAAGCGCAGGTCGGCGATGAAGCCCATGTCGAACATGCGGTCGGCCTCGTCGATGACGAGGATCTCGACCCGGCGCGGCGACCAGATGTGCTGCTTGAGGTAGTCGATCAGCCGGCCCGGCGTGCCGACCAGCACGTCGCAGCCCGCGGCCAGCGCCTCGCGCTGCTTGTTGTAGTCGATGCCGCCGTAGACGGACAGGATGCGGAACGGCGTGTGCTTGCCGAGCAGCCGCGCGTCGGACTCGATCTGCACGACCAGCTCGCGCGTCGGCGCGATGATGAGCACGCGCGGCTCTGAGCCGTGCCCGGACCGTATCTCACCCTCGCGGATCATCCGCGTGAAGGCCGAGATGAGAAAGGCGGCCGTCTTGCCGGTGCCCGTCTGCGACTGTCCCGCGACGTCCTTGCCGCGCAGGGCCAGCGGCAGCGCGGCCTCCTGGATCGGCGTCGCGGTCACGAAGCCCGCGTCACGGATGCCCTCCATGACCGGCACCGGCAGGTCGAGGGTCGAGAACTCCATCATCCGCCGGGCGCCTCCGAGGGCTGCACGACCGGCGCCGTCCCGCGGCCGAAGATCCGCGCGCAGACGATGCCGACCTCGTAGAGCAGGATCAGGGGCCCCGCCATCAGCGTCTGGTTGAAGGCGTCGGGCGTGGGCGTCAGCACCGCGCCCGCGATGAAGGCGCCCAGGATCGCGTACTTGCGGTTCTTCGACAGCTGCTTGGCGGTGACGACGCCCATGCGCGCGAGCAGCGTGATGACCAGCGGCAGCTCGAAGACGGCGCCGAAGGCGAGCGTGAACTTCAGCAGGAAGTCGATGTGGTTCTCGAGCGTGATCATCGGCTGGAGCGTTTCGCGCGCGTAGGAGAGCAGGAACGCGATCGCGTACGGCGTCACCACGAACAGCGAGAAGGCGCCGCCGGCGAGGAACATCACCGAGCCGATGAGGACGAACGGGATCGCGTACTTCCGCTCGTGCTGGTGCAACCCGGGCGCGATGAAGGCCCAGACCTGCCAGAGGATGCCCGGCGCCGCGAGGAAGAGGCCGACGATGAGGGCCACCTTCATCTGGACCCAGAACGCCTCCGCCGGCGCCGTGAAGACGAGCTTGTAGCCGAGCTTGGTCACCGGGCGTGCCAGGTAGTCCGTGATCTGCTCGGCGCGGAACAGCGCGACCAGCGTGCCGCCGAGCAGCCAGAAGAGGCTGCGCATGATGCGGGTGCGCAGCTCGCCCAGGTGCTCCATGAACGGCATCTTGTCGTCGACGGAGAAGCGCGACATCTAGCGCGCCCTGGATTGGGGGACGTGGCGGAGGGCGGCGGCACCGCGGCCGACCTGGATGGCGCCGCGGATGGCCGCGGTCACGTACGCCTTGGCCTCCGTGATCGCCTCGATCAGCGCGCGGCCGTGGGCGAGACCGGCGGCGATGGCCGCCGAGTACGTGCAGCCGGTGCCGTGGGTCGCGGGCCCCTCGACGCGTGGCGCGGGAAAGCGCGTCAGCGTCCGCCCGTCCCAGAGCACGTCGGTCGCCGCGTCCTTGAGGTGGCCGCCCTTCACGAGCACGTGGCGCGGCCCGAGCGCTCCGATGCGCCGCGCCGCCTCGGCCATGTCGGCCTCGGAGTCCACCGCCATGTCGGCGAGCACGGCCGCCTCGTGGAGGTTCGGCGTCACCAGCGTGGCGAGCGGGAGCAGCTCGCGCACGAGCACCTCGCGCGCGGCCGGCTGCAGCAGCGGATCGCCGGAGGACGCGATCATCACGGGGTCGACGACGACGGGGGCGCCGCGGTGCGCGCGCAGCCGCCCGGCCACCGTGCCGACGATGTCTTTCGTCGCGAGCATACCGGTCTTGATGGCATCGGCGCCGAGGTCGTCGAGCACGGCGTCGATCTGGCGGCCGACGAACTCCGGGGGGAGGTCGAGGACGCCGAGCACGCCGAGGGAGCTCTGCGCCGTGACGGCGGTCACGGCGGACATCCCGAACACCTCGAACGCCGAGAACGTCTTGAGGTCGGCCTGGATGCCCGCACCGCCGCCGGAATCCGACCCAGCGATGGTCAGGGCCTTCGGAACGGTCATAGACCTAGGCAGTATACGCCGCCCCGCCGCCGTATCCTCGGGTGGACATTGACGTCCCCGCCGCGCGCCGCTACCGTGGCGCCATGAGCGAGCCGCTCGTGCGCACCCGCCGCTGGACCCGCAAGGAATACGGGCGCTTGATCGATCTCGGCTTCTTCGGCGAGGACCGCAAGGACAACAAGGTCGAGCTGCTCGAAGGACGGATGATCGTCGCGGAGCCGCAGAACACACCTCACGCGACGGCGTGCGATCTGGCGGGCGAGGCCTTGCGGGCGGCGTTCGGATCGGGCTGGCGGGTGCGAATGGGACTGCCGATGGCGATGGATCCTGACTCGGAGCCGGAGCCGGATCTCGCCGTCTTGCGTGGCTCGGCACGTGACTGGCTGGCCGATCATCCGTCCACCGCAGCGCTGGTGGTCGAGATCGCCGAGACCAGCCTGCGCTTCGACCGTGTTGTCAAAGGGCGGGTGTACGCCGCCGCCGGCATCGCGGATTACTGGATCGTGAACCTGCACGATCGTGTGGTGGAGGTGTACCGCGAGCCGATTCGCGGCACACGCCGCGCGCGCTATGCTTCGGCGCACGTCGCGCATCCGGGCGAGACGCTCACGCCGCTCGCCGCACCGGACGCCCGCATCGCCGTCGACGAACTATTACCGTGAGGGGCCCCGACATGGCCCCTCACACTCCCCCGTTCTCGTGAGGGGCCCCGACATGGCCCCTCACACTCCCCCATTAGCGTGAGGGGCCCCGAGACGGCCCCTCACACTCCCCCGTTCTCGTGAGGGGCCCCGACATGGCCCCTCACACTCCCCCGTTCTCGTGAGGGGCCCCGACATGGCCCCTCACACTCCCCCGTTCTCGTGAGGGGCCCCGAGACGGCCCCTCACACTCCCCAACGCTCGGAAGCGCCCCGGCGAAGCCGTGGCGCTCCTCGATACCGGTCATCGCGCGGCGGGGATAATCACGACGAACTCGCCGCGCGGCGGCGTCGCGCGCAGGCGCGCGAGGTGCGCGACGGCGGGCGCGCGCACGATCTCCTCGAACTGCTTGGTCAGCTCGCGCGCGACGACGACCTCGGCGTCGCCGAAGACCTCCGCGACCGCCTCGAGGGCGGCCACGATGCGGTGCGGTGACTCGTAGACCACCACCGTCGTCTCCAGCGCGCGCAGCGCCTTCAGACGATTCAGCCGCTTACCGGGCTTCACCGGGAGGAAGCCGTCGAACACGAAACGGTCAGCCGGCACGCCCGCCGCCGACAGCGCGGTGGCCACCGCGGACGGCCCCGGCACCGGCACGACGTCGAGGCCCGCCGCGCGCGCGTCGCGCACGAGCAGGAAGCCGGGATCGGAGATCCCCGGCGTGCCGGCGTCGGTGACGAGGGCCACCGACGCGCCCTCGACCAGGCGCCGGAGGATCTGCGGGCCGCGCGCGAGCTTGTTGTGCTCGAAGTAGGAGAGCGTCGGCGTGTGGATGTCGAAGTGCGAGAGCAGCGCGCGCGTACGGCGCGTGTCCTCGCAGGCGATCAGGTCGACCTCGCGCAGCACGCGGAGCGCGCGCGCGGAGACGTCCTCCAGGTTGCCGATCGGAGTCGCGACGACGAAGAGAGTGCCGCGGGCGCTCAGGCTACGCGGACTGTTCGTGGGCTTCGGAGACCAGCACCGGCCGCTCGTGGTTCAGGATCACCTCGCGCGTGATGATGCACTCCTTGAGCCCCTGGATGGACGGCAGCTCGTACATGATCTCGAGCATGACCTCCTCCAGGATCGCGCGCAGGCCGCGGGCGCCCGTACCCCGCTTGAGCGCCTCCTTGGCGATGGAAGCCACCGCGTCGTCCGTGAACTTGAGGCGGACCTTCTCGAGGTCGAAGTACTTCTGGTACTGCTTGATGATCGCGTTCTTCGGCTCCTTGAGGATCCGCACCAGCGCCGCATCGTCGAGGTCGTGCAGGGTGGCGATGACGGGCAGGCGGCCGACGAACTCCGGGATGAGACCGTACCGCAGCAGGTCCTCGGGCTGGATCATCGCGAGCAGGTCGCCCACGCGCCGTTCCGTATGGCTCTTGATCTCGGCGCCGAACCCCATCCCGGATCGACCGACGCGGCTTTCGATGTTCTTGTCGAGTCCGACGAACGCGCCCCCGCAGATGAACAGCACATTCGACGTATCGACCTGGATGAACTCCTGGTGCGGGTGCTTGCGGCCGCCCTGGGGCGGCACGTTGGCGATGGTGCCTTCCAGGATCTTGAGCAGCGCCTGCTGGACGCCTTCGCCCGACACGTCGCGCGTGATCGACGGGTTCTCGGATTTCCGCGCGATTTTATCGATCTCGTCGATGTAGACGATTCCCCGCTCCGCTCGCTCGACGTCATAGTCGGCGGCCTGGAGCAAACGCAGAATGATGTTTTCCACATCCTCGCCGACGTAGCCCGCCTCGGTGAGCGTGGTCGCGTCGGCGATCGTGAACGGCACGCGCAGCATCTTGGCCAGCGTCTGGGCCAGCAGGGTCTTCCCGGAACCCGTGGGGCCGATCAAAAGAATGTTGGATTTCTGCAGCTCGACGTCACCATTGTCGTTGCCCGACTCGATGCGCTTGTAGTGGTTGTGGACGGCGACGGAGAGGATCTTCTTGGCGCGCTCCTGACCGACCACGTACTGGTCGAGGACGTTCTTGATCTCGGCGGGCTTGGGGAGCGAGCGGATCTCCCGCGACTTCTCCTCTTCCCACTCCTCGGCGATGATGTCGTTGCAGAGCTCGATGCACTCGTCGCAGATGTAGACGGTGGGCCCCGCGATCAGCTTACGGACGTCGTTCTGGCTCTTGCCGCAGAACGAGCACTTGAGGGTACCGTTGCCTTCGCGCGCCCGACCCGCCATCGCTGCCTTCCTTACGTCTGGACTTGCGCCGCCAGCGCCGCCGCTTCGCTGATCGCCCGCGTCGTAGGCTTGGAGGAGATGACTTCGTCCACGATTCTATAGTCCTTGGCCTGCTCGGCGGTCATGAAAAAGTCCCGATCGGTGTCCTTCTGGATCTTGTCCATCCCCTGGCCCGTGTGGTGCACGAGGATGCGGTTCAGCTCCTCGCGCATCCTCAATATTTCCCTGGCCTGGATGTCGATGTCGGTGGCCTGGCCCTGCACGCCACCCAGCGGCTGGTGGATCATGATGCGCGCGTGCGGCAGCGCGAAGCGCTTGCCCTTGGCGCCGGCGCACAGCAACAGGGCGCCCATCGACGCGGCCTGGCCCATGCAGATCGTCGAGATGGCCGGCTTCACGTACTGCATCGTGTCGTAGATGGCCATGCCCGCGGTGACGGAGCCGCCCGGCGAGTTGATATAGAGGTAGATGTCCTTGTCCGGGTCCTCGGCCTCGAGGAAGAGCATCTGCGCGATGACGAGGTTGGCCAGCTCGTCCTCGATGAACGTCGGCAGGAAGATGATCCGCTCTTTGAGCAGGCGTGAGAAGATGTCGAACGCGCGCTCGCCGCGGGGCGTCTGCTCGATCACCATCGGAACCAGGGCCATTGCTGCTCTCCTTCTATGCGCTGTCATGCGCGAACGGTCGCGTGTCCGATCAGGAAGTCGAGCGTCTTGCGCTCGCGGAGCCCTATCCGGAGCGCCTCGAGGTCTCCGCTCTTCTCCATCATACGCCGCACGGCCGGCGCCGGGCGCTGGCTGGCGCGGGCGATCTTTTCCACCTCGGCCTCCACCTCGTCGTCGGCGGGGACCAGCCCCTCCTTGTCGGCGATGGCCTCCAGCAGGAGCGCGCGCCGGACGCCCTGCTCCGCGCCGGGCCGCAGCTCGCCCACGAGCTTCGGGACGTCCCACTTCACACCGTCGGGGTCCACCCCCTGGCGCCGCAGCCGCTCGCGCGCGTGCTCGACCTGGTGCGCGATCTGGCGCATGACCAGGGCGTCGGGCACGGTGAACTCGTGATGCTGGAGCACGGCGCCCACGATCTTGTCCTCCAGCTCGCGCCGCTGCTCGGCCTCCCGCCGCGTCTCGAGTTGCTTGCGCACCTCGGCGCGGAGCGCGTCGAGGGTCGCGAACTCGCCGAGCGACTTCGCGAACTCGTCGTCGAGGGCGGGGAGGATCTTCTCCTTCACCTCGCTCACCTTGAGCGTGGCCGTCCCGCCCTTGCCGCGCAGCGACTCGAGGCGATGGTCGTCGGGAAAGCGCAGCGCCACGTCCTTCTGGTCGCCCGCCTTCATGCCGACGGCGGCCGCGTCGATCTCCGGCATCACGGCGCCGCTGCCGATCACGAAGTGATAGCCGTTGGCCGTCGTCGCGTCGTGCTCGTCGGGGCGCAGCGTGTAGTCGACCACCGCGAGGTCGCCGGACGCGGCCGCGCGGTCCACCGCGCGGAACTCCGCCTGCTGCTCGCGCATCTGCTCCAGGGCGGCCGCCGCCTCGTCGTCGCTCACGGCGGCGGGCGCGTGTTGCACTTCCACGCCCTTGTAGTCGGCCAGCGCGATGGCCGGCTTGACTTCCACGACGGCGACGAAGGACAGCGGCGCGTTCTCCTCGAGCTTGACCTCCTGCAGGTCGGGCTCGTTGACGGGATCGAGCCGCGCCTCGGTGAGGGCCTGCCGGTAGACGTCCGGGATGAGGTGCTCGGCCACTTCGCGCCGCACGTCGTCGGCGAAGTGCAGCTTCACGAGCGAGCGCGGCACGTGACCCTTGCGGAAGCCGGGCAGGCGCGCCTGCTTCTGGACGCGGCCGTACGCGCGCTCCCATTCTTTCTGAACGACGTCGGCGGGTGCCTCGACGGCCAGGCGCCGCTTGCAGGCCTCCAGCTCCTCGACCGCCACCTTCACGAACGCACCACGCTCACCGTCATCGGGGCTCCGAGTTGGTGCGAGAGGGGGGAGTCGAACCCCCAAGGGCTGTTAAACCCACCGGATCCTAAGTCCGGAGCGTCTGCCAGTTCCGCCACTCTCGCGAGATAGGCGCGACTACGCGCGTCCAGAGCATACCCAGCGCGGGGCGGGGTCGCAAGGATCGCCGCGTTTTGTCGAAACGCCGCGAGGATGCGGGGCTATGGTGGCAGGGCGAGGAGGGTTCTCAGGCGGCCCGGCGCCGGGTCTCGAGCTCGCGTCCGGTGTCGCGCCGCTCGAGGAAGGCGCGGTACTCGGAGCGGAAGCGCGTCGCGCACTCCGGACAGATCCCGTCGGTGAACCTCAGCCCCCAGCCGCTCCACGACACGACGCCTTCGACGAGCGGATAGCCGAAGTAGCGAGGGTGCCAGGCGCAGCGGCTCAGGAGCACGGGGACCTCCCGGCGTTCATGACGCCATAGCCCTGTGCAACGGATGTGCCCTGCCTCATCCGCACCGCAATCTCGCGCACTTGCCGCGCATTCCGCCCGGCCGGTACGGAAAATCTCTCCTCTCTCTCGCAGGCCGCGCTGGGAAAAACCTTCCGGCAGCCGGGACCCGCGTCCCGCGGGCATAATCGAACGTGACCTTGCGCACGATGTGGTCCCGCTGGGCCGCCCGCCTTCGCGACGTGAGAGAGGCTCGGCTTCTGGCGTGGGCGGGGACGCGGCGGCGCAGCGCGCTCGTCGCCCTCGGCCTCGCCGGCCTGGGCGGCCTGGCGCTGCTCGCGCTCCTCGTGTACTCCGCCGTCGAGCTGGCGCGCTTCGACCGCGTCGAGACGCGCCGCGCCGCGCTGGTCTACGCGGCGCCGCAAGCGCTGGCGGCCGGCGTCCAGATGAACATCGCCGACCTGGCGGGCACGCTGACGCGGCTGTCATACCGGGAGACGCAGGGCGCGCCGGACGCGCCCGGCCAGTTCCAGCGCGACGGGAGCGACTGGGAGATCTACCTGCGCGGGCTGCCGGGACTCAGCCGCGTCCAGCGCGTGCGCGTCGAGGTGAGCGACGACCGCATTCTTCGCGTCACGCGCGACGGGCTCGACATCGGCGCCGCCGCGCTGGAGCCCGAGATCCTGGCGAGCGCCGGCGATCGGCCGGGCGAGGACCACCGCCCGGTGCGGCTGCGCGACGTGCCGTTCAGCCTGCTGCAGGCGGTGCTGGCCGCCGAGGACCATCGCTTCTTCGACCACCCGGGCGTCGATCTCCGCGGCCTCGTGCGTGCGGCGTGGGTGAACTTCCGCGCCGGGCGGGTGGCCCAGGGCGGCAGCACGATCACCCAGCAGCTCGTGAAGAACCGCCTGCTCGATCCCAAGCGCACATTCATGCGCAAGCTGGACGAAGCGTGGCTGGCCACGCTCGTGGAGTGGCGCTACAGCAAGGAGCGGATCCTCGAGGCCTACCTCAACGAGGTCTACCTCGGGCAGCGCGGGCCGATGGCCATCCGCGGCGTTTCCTCCGCGAGCCGCGCCTACTTCGGCAAGGAGGTGCACGAGCTGACGGTGGCGGAGTCCGCGCTCCTGGCCGGCATGATCCGCGCGCCGAACACCTACTCGCCCTCCACCAATCCCGCGCGCGCACGGGAGCGGCGCGACGTCGTGCTCGGGCGCATGCGCGAGCTGGGGCGCCTGTCCGAGGCCGACTACCAGGAGGCGCGGCGCGAGCCCGTGCGGGCGCAGCTCGTGGTCGCGGCCACCCAGACCGCGCCCTACTTCGCGGACCACGTGCGTCAGGAGCTGGAGGCGCGCCTCGGCAGCGGCGCCCTCGGCGCGCGCGACGTCCGCGTGTTCACCTCCCTCGATCTCACGCTGCAGCGCCTGGCCGAGAGCGCCGTCGAGCGTGGGCTCGCGCGGCTGGAGGCGAAGCGGCCGACGCTGCGCGGCAACGACGACGCCCATCGCCTGCAGGCGGCGCTGGTCGTCCTCGACCCCGCCACCGGCCAGATCCGGGCGCTCGTGGGCGGCCGCAGCTATCAGGCGAGTCAGTTCAATCGCGCCACGCTGGCGCACCGCCAGCCCGGCTCCGCGTTCAAGCCGTTCGTCTACGCCGCGGCGCTGACCGCGCCGCCCGGCGGCGGGCGCGGCTTCACGGCGGCGACGTTCCTCGACGACTCACCGCTGACGCTCACCGTGAACGGCGCGCCGTGGTCGCCGCGCAACTACGAGGACCGCTACCAGGGCCGCGTGACCGTGCGCGAGGCTCTCCAGCAGTCGCTCAATGCGGCCACCGTGCGCCTCGCGCAGGACGTGGGACTGCCGACCATCGTGGAGCGCGCGCACGCGTTCGGGATCGAGAGCCGACTCGAGCCCGTGCCCGCCATGGCCCTCGGCTCCTTCGAGGTGACGCCGCTCGAGCTGGCGCGCGCGTATCTGCCGTTCCTCAACGGCGGCCAGCGCACGCCGCCCGCTCACGCGGTCCGCGCGGTCCAGGACCCCGGCGGCGCCCTCGACGTCGACGAGGAGCCGTCGAAGTCGGTGATGTCGCCGGCGGAGGCGTACCTCATGACCTCGCTGCTCGAGGGCGTGATCACCGCGGGCACCGGCGCCTCCGCGCGCGCGCTCGGCGTGACCGGCGCCGTCGCGGGCAAGACCGGGACGACCAACGACGGGCGCGACGCGTGGTTCGTCGGCGGCGCCCCGGGGCTGCTGGCCGCGGTGTGGGTCGGCTACGACAGCGGCGAACCGCACGGCCTCAGCGGGGCCGAGGGTGCCCTGCCGATCTGGGCGGAGTTCATGCGGCCCGCGCTCGAGAGCGTCGCCAGCCAAGGCTTCACCGTGCCGTCGGGCGTGACGTTCGTCGAGATCGATCTCACCAACGGCAAGCTCGCGAACCGCTTCTGCCCGCGCACCGGGAAGGAGGTCTTCCTCAACGGCACCGAGCCCGAGGCCTGCCGCGAGCACGGTGGCCTCGGCGACCGCGTGGAGGACTGGTGGAACCGATTCCGCGGCTGGCTGCGGCGCTGACCCTCGTGGCGCTCGCGGCGGCGGCGTGCGCGCCGACGCGCCGGCAGCCCCCGACCGCCGCGTCGGCGCCGACGCCGACTCCGCCCGGGGCGCGCGCGCTGCCGCCGGAGGCGCGCGCCGTCTGGACGGGCACGGCCTCGTGGTACGGCGAGGCCCACCACCGCAAGAAGACGGCGAGCGGCGAGCCGTTCGACATGCACGCGCTCACCGCGGCGCACCGCACGCTGCCGTTCGGCACGCGCGTGCTGGTCACGAACCTCGCCAACGGGCGCGCGGTCGAGGTGCGCATCAACGATCGCGGTCCCGTCGTGCATGACCGCATCATCGATCTTTCCTACGGCGCCGCCCGCGCGCTCGACGCGGTGGGCGCCGGCGTCTTCCGCGTGCGGATCGCCGTCCTCGAATAGGTCCGTATACTGAGCGTGAGCATGACGCTCCGGTCCCACCTGATCACCCTCGTCGTGGTGGCCGTCCCGCTGAGGGTCAGACCCGGGCCGGCTCCGCCCGCATCTCGCCGAAGACGCGCGAGGCCACGATGAGGGCGTCGCGCGCGAACGGCGCGCCGACGTAGCCGGTGAGCTGGATCAGCGCCTCCGTCAGCTCCTCTTCCGTCCAGCCCTGCCGCAGCGCCATGCGGAGATGGATGGCCAGCTCGGGCTCGCGTCCCGTCGCCGCGTCGGAGACGACGCACACGAGCGTGCGCGTCTTGAGGTCGAGGCCGGGGCGCGTCCACAGCATGCCGAAGATCGCCTCCGTCGCCACGTCGATGAACTTGCCCATGACGGGATCGGCGTAGACCGTCTTCGTCGAGCGGTCGACGAACGCGTCGCCCAGCAGCCGCCGCCGCATCTCCGCGCCCTTCCGGTACGTTTCGCTGTCCTTCATCGGGGGCCTCTCTTTCCGCAGTGCGGCCATTCGGATTTCGCGGGGCTGGGGCCCCGCCGTCCGAGGCGAGCCTATGAACGAGCCGAGAGACACGCAGGATATACTGCGACGCCATGACGGGCCTGCGCTTCGGCCAACCCGCGCCAGAGTTCTCGCTGCCGGCCGGCACGGGCGGCGAGGTGCGCCTGGCGGACTTTCGCGGCCGCGACGTGGTGCTCATCTTCTACTGCTTCGACTGGGGCAGCATCTGAACGCCCGAGCTGAGCGACCTCGTCGAGGTCGCCGAGCGCGCGCGCGAGCGCGGCGCTGCCGTGCTCGCGATCAGCGGCGACAGCCCCGCCTGTCACGCGGCCTTCGCGGCGGCGCGGAAATTCCCGTTCCCGCTGCTGAGCGACCTCCACCGGAGCGTCATCGACGCGTACGGCGTGCTCGACGCGGACCGCAACGTCGCCTGGCGCTCGACGTTCGTGATCGACCGCGACGGCGTCCTGCGCTGGGGCCAGGCCGGCGACCGCCAGATGGTGCGCGACGGCGCCGAGATCCTGCGCGTCCTCGAGCTGATCGGCCGTCTGCGCTGACGGCTGTTCGAGCCCGCAGCCGAAAGGCGAGGCGCACCTGTGATGCGATCGCTGGCATCCGCCATGCGCGAGTTCCGGCCACGCTCACGCGAAGGAGGGGTTCGCGTGGCACGGGTTCGGCGCTCACCGCGACTGCGCCCGGCAGGAAGAAGCGCGCGAGACTTCGGATCGTCTAGACAACGACGATGTAATCCGTACAAGTACCTCAGGAATTCAGGAGAATTTTTTTCAGGGCTACCTTTTGGCGGGGGGCGGCGTAGTGTGGCGGCAGTGATCGATCCACCGCCCAGGAGGGGCGTTAGTGGCAGGCAGCAAACCGTCCGCGGCCACCGTCGACTTGACGGGTGTTCATGTCCTGATCGTCGAGGACGACGAAGACAGCAGGCAGCTTTTGGCGACTTTTCTCGAATACTGTGGCGCGCTCGTCACGATGTGCCACTCGACGGAGTCGGCGCTTGAGGACCTCGCCGAATACCGGCCCCACGTGATCGTCTCGGACCTCTCGCTGCCCGGCGCCGACGGCCTGCAGTTCATCCGCGCGCTGCGCCGGCTCGAGCCGGAGGCGGGCGGCGACGTCCCCGCCATCGCCGTCAGCGCGTACGACAAGGACTTCACCGCGATCGAAGCGAGAACGGCGGGGTACACCGGCTACCTCGCGAAGCCCGTCAACCTCGACGATCTCGTGACTCTGGTTCACGACCTGGTGAACCCCTGATGACACCGACGCGGCCGGCCATGCTTCCCGATCTGACGGGACTGACGATCCTCGTCATCGAGGACAACTTCGACGCGCTGAACCTCATCCGCGCGATCCTCGACACCGCGGGCGCGCACCCGCTGCTGGCGACGCACACCGGCCAGGCCCGCGAGTACCTCCGCACGCGCAAGGCTCACCTGATTCTGTGCGACCTCAACCTGCCCGGCGAGGACGGCACGCAGTTCATGGCGTGGCTGCGCGCGCGCCCGCCGGCAGAGGGCGGCGACATTCCCGCCATCGCCATCACCGCGCACTACGAGGACTTTCCCGTCTCCGGCGCGCGCGGGTTCACGGCCTATCTGCGCAAGCCGCTCCAGATGGACCGGCTGTGCCGCACGATCGCCGCGCTCTGCGGCCGCGACGCCGCCGATGCAGGCGAGGCGTCGGCCGGCGCCGCCTCGCTCTGATCAGCCGACCAGGTTCTCGGGCGGCTCGCCACGCGCGGTGCGGCGGATGTTCTCCGCGATGAGCCGCGCGCGCGCCTGCAGCATCCCCTCCGTCCAGCCCGACACGTGCGGCGTCATGAGCACGTTCGGCAGCGTGTGGAACGGCTGGCGCGCGGGCAGCGTCGGCGCCGCGTCGGTCGGATAGCGATACCAGACGTCGAGCGCGGCCGCGGCGATCGCGCGCTCCGCGAGCGCCCGGTACAGCGCCGCCTCGTCGACGATCTCCGCGCGCGCCACGTTCACGAGCACGGCCGTCGGCTTCATCGCCCGGAGCTGCGCCTCGCCGATCAGCCCGCGCGTGGCGGCGGTGGCCGGCATCGTGATCGCGAGGTAATCGGAGCGTCGGAGCACCTCGTCGAGAATCTCCAGGCCCCCGAGCAGCGCGAGCCCGTCCGGCGCGGAGCGCGCGACGTCACGACGGATCGCGCAGATGGCCATGTCGAACGCCCGGGCGCGCCGGGCCAGCGCCTGGCCGATGTGCCCGTAGCCGAGAATGCCGAGGGTCTTGCCGGCCAGCTCCGGCCACGGCGGCGGCGGCGCGGTGCCGACGGCCCACTGGCTCTCCCAGGCTCCACGCCGGAGCGCCGCGTCGAGCCGCACGAAGCCGCGCGTGAGCGCGAGCATCGCGCCGAGCACGTATTCGGCGATGCCGACCTCGTGGCCGTACGCGTTGGCGAGGGCCGTCCCCGCGGGCAGCGCGGCGCGGTCGATCCGCTCGAGGCCCGCGCCGGGCACCTGCACGAGCTTCAGCCGTCCCGCCGCCGCGCCCATCTCGCGGGTGAACGCCATCGTCACCAGCACGTCCACGTCGCCGAGCTTGCCCACGATGCCGGCCTCATCGGCGACGACGACCTCGCACGGGAGGCCGAGGTGGGCCCGCACGGGGGCCTCGAGGCTGGCGGCAAAGGTTCCGGCGAAGGCGACGGCAAGCATGGCGGCTCCTCCCCAGCCTGATCCTCGGCGGGAGCCGGCGCCAGATCAATTACCCGGCACGTAGGCCACGGCGACCGGCGCGTCCGCCGTCCGAATTCGAGAGCAAGGAGCGGAGTGCCGGCAGGCGCGCGATGGCCGAGGATGAGGACACGAAAAGGAGGCATCATGGTGAGCGTGGCGACGAAACATCCAAACGGTTCCCCGGCGTTCTCCAGCGACCCCGGGCGGTGGGCGGCCGTCGTCCGACGCGACCGGCGCGCTGACGGCGTCTTCTATTACTCCGTCCGCACGACCGGCGTGTATTGCCGGCCCTCCTGCGCGGCGCGTCTGGCCCGGCGCGAGAACGTGCGCTTCCACGCGACGTGCGCGGACGCCGAGCGTGCGGGCTTCCGGCCGTGCAAGCGCTGCCGCCCGGACAGCCCCGGGCTCGTCGAGGCGCGCGCCGAAGCGGTGGCCCGGGCGTGCCGCCTCATCGAGACGGCCGAGGAGGTGCCGAGCCTCGACGCCCTGGCGGACGCCGCCGGCCTCAGCCGCTTCCACTTCCATCGCGTCTTCAAGACGACCACCGGGCTCACGCCCAAGGCCTACGCGGCGGCGCACCGCGCGCGGCGCGTCCGCGACGAGCTGTCGCGCAGCGACTCCGTGACCGACGCGATCTACGGCGCGGGCTTCAACTCGAGCGGCCGCTTCTATGCGACGGCGTCGGAGGTGCTCGGGATGACGCCGACCGACTTCCGCGCCGGCGGCGACGGCGCCGCGATCCGGTTCGCGGTCGGCGAGTGCTCGCTCGGCTCCATCCTCGTGGCCGCCACCGAGCGCGGCGTCTGCTCGATCCTGCTCGGCGACGATCCGGACGCGCTGGCGCGTCAGCTCCAGGACCGATTTCCCAAGGCGCGGCTGATCGGCGGTGACCGCGACTTCGAGCGGCTGGTCGCGAAGGTGGTCGGCTTCGTCGAGGCGCCCGCGCTCGGCCTCGACCTGCCGCTGGACGTGCGCGGCACCGCGTTCCAGCAGCGCGTGTGGCAGGCGCTGCGCGAGATCCCCGCCGGCGCCACGTCGACGTATACGAAGATCGCCGCGCGCATCGGCGCGCCGAAGGCCGTGCGGGCGGTGGCGCGCGCGTGCGCGTCGAACACCCTCGCGGTGGCCATTCCCTGCCACCGCGTCGTGCGCCACGACGGCGGGCTCTCGGGCTACCGCTGGGGCGTCAAGCGCAAGCGCCTGCTGCTCGAGCGCGAAGCCGTCTCGTAGCGCCCATGGTCAAAGGGGGCCTCGAAGGGCCCCCTTTACCCCCAATCGCTCGGAGGCGCCCCGGGGAACCCGGGGCGCCCCTCGTTCCACTGAGCATCCCCGGCCATCTAAGCATCCCCGGCCATGGTGAGGCCGTGGATGAAGCGGTCGATGACGACGTTGAACAGCACGGCCGCCGGCACTCCGACGAGGAGACCGCCGGCCATCAGCGAGCCCCAGAAGTAGATGTCGCCCCGGATCAGCATGGTCGGCAGCCCCACCGTGACGACTTTCTGATCCACGGGCGCGGCCATCACGACCGCGTAGAGATACTCCTGCATCGCGAGCGTGAACGCGAAGATCGCGATGGTCGCGATTCCGGGACGGCTCAGGGGCAGGACCACGTGCAGGATCGCGCCGACGCGCCCGCAGCCGTCCACCCACGCCGCCTCCTCGATCTCCGGCGGCAGGCCGCGCAGGAAGCCGAACATGAGCCAGGTGGCGATCGGGATGGTGAAGGTCGGGTAGACGAGCACCAGCGCCCACCACGAGTCGAAGAGCCCGAGCTGGCCGATCACGTACGTGAGCGGCAGGAAGAGGATGATCGGCGGCACCAGGTAGGTCATGAAGATCGCGGTCGCGGTGTGGCCCGCGCCGGGCAGCCGCAGCCGCGCCAGCGCGTAACCGGCCGGCACCGCGGTGGCCACCGTGATCACCACCACGCACACCGACACCATCGCCGTGTTCACGAACCACGTGCCGAACCACGTCTGCGTGAACAGCAGGTGGAAGTGCTTGAGCGTCGGCGGCTCGTAGAACCAGAAAGGAATGCCGCGCATCGAGTAGAGGTCGCGCTCGTGCTTGAAGGCGGTGATCACCATCCAGAGAACGGGGAACAGCGCGATGAAGAGAAACGGCGCCAGCCCCGCGTAGATCAGGACGCGCTTCATCCACGACATGATAAGGTCTCCGCGCGGAGGTCCCCATGGCGATCTGGCTCGGACTCCTTCTGATGCTGGCGGCGGCGCCGGCCGGACCCATCGGCGCGCAGGCCGCCGAGATCAAGCTCATCAGCACGATCGGCGTGCGGTCGGCCAACGTGCTGAAGCGGCAGATCGAGGGCGGCGAGCCGTTCGACCTCGCGATCATGACCGCCGCCGCGTCCGTCTACGAGGCGAAGGGCCTCGAGCCCGGGCCGAACTTCCAGGCCGCGCCGTGAGCGACGTCGGCATCCATCCGGTTTCCGGCGCCCTCGGGGCCGAGATCTCCGGCGTGGATCTCTCGAACGCGCTCGACGACCAGACGCTCGGCGTGCTGCGCCGCGCGTGGCTCGAGCACCTCGTCCTCCTGTTCCGCGATCAGCCGCTCACGCCGCCACAGTTCCTCGGCTTCGCGCGGCGCTTCGGCGAGATCATCGAGTACCCGTTCGTGAAGGGGCTCGAGGAGTATCCGGAGATCATTCCCGTGGTGAAGCTCGAGCACGAGCGGATCAACTTCGGCGGCGTCTGGCACTCCGACACCGCGTACCTCGACGTCCCGCCCATGGCGAGCATGCTGCTGGCCCGCGAGGTGCCCCCGGTGGGCGGCGACACGCTGTTCGCGAACATGTACCTCGCCTACGAGACGCTCTCCGACGGCATGAAGCGGCTGCTCGACGGGCTGCGGGCGGTCAACAGCTCGGCGAAGGCCGACGCCTCGCGCACGCGCGAGGACCGCATCGCCGAGCGCGGCCGCGACGACGCGCGCACGCTGTACGAGGCGTCGCACCCCGTCGTGCGCGTGCACCCCGAGACCGGGCGCCCGGCGCTCTACGTCAACGTCGCCCACACCGTACGCTTCGAGGGGATGACGGAGGAGGAGAGCGCGCCCATCCTCGCCTATCTCTACCGCCACCAGGTCCGGCCGGAGTTCACCTGCCGCTTCCGCTGGCAGCCGGGCTCGCTCGCGTTCTGGGACAACCGCTGCGCCCAGCACAACGCCGTCAACGACTACGCCGGCCACCGCCGCCTCATGCACCGCATCACCCTGGCCGGCGACGTGCCGGCCGGCGCGACGTAACGCTCCCGCCCGCGCGCGGCTCGGACGCCCGGGCACCACGTCCGGACGGGCAGTGATCGTGCTGATCGGGGCGAAGCGCGGCGTGGCCGCGCTCGGCGTGCGCCTGCCACCACGGCACGAGACCGAGTCGGTCCACTGCTGGAGGGGAAGTGGGAGTAGGGGCGACGAGCGGTAGGCCGCGCGCCAGCCTGGCGCAGGCGGTGCCAATTCGTTCGTGACGCGCTGGCGCGGCCTTCGGCGATCCGCTCAATGGCGCGGCCATCCGCGTGGCATCGACTTTGCCACAGTGCCGCGCCATGCGATCACGTGTCGCGCTCACGAGCCCCCGGGTGTACTTCCCGTTCGCCCGTCTTGCCCTCTGCGCCGACTGCGAGGTCTGCTTCGAGATCGGTCTCGAGGCCTGTCCCGCCTGCGGGGGCCGGACGTGGTCACCCCTGTCCCGTCTCATCGGACAGGCCTCCGACGGGGCCATCGTGCGGGCCGTGCGCGCCGTGGTGGCCGAGACGCGCGGCGGCGCGGCGACCCGCGGCGACGCGCATCACCTGGTCATCGTCTCCCGCGATCAGCCCAAGCTCTTCGACATGCTCCGCCGCGAGCTCCACGCCAGCGAGACGGTCACCGTCATCCTCGACCGGCGTGGCGGCCGGCCGCAGCCGGCGCTCGCGCGGATGAACCTGCGCTGGCGCAACGTCGACCGCCAGATCGCCGCGCTCGGCTGGGCCATCGTCCGCTCGGACCTCATCACCGCAAAGCGGTAGCCCGCTCCCCGGCCGTCGGGGACTTGCCGCTCGGCCCTGACGGGGCGCTTGCGGTGCGCGTCGGGCGCGTGCTGTAATCCCACGATCTTCGCGACCGATGAGCGGCGAGCAAGGCCACACCCTCGACATCGACTCGGTGACCCACCGGTACGGTCCCGTCACCGCCGTCGCCGACGTGTCGCTGGCCGTGCGGGCCGGCGAGATCGTGGCGCTCCTGGGCCCCTCGGGCTGCGGCAAGACGACGCTGCTGCGGGTCGTCGCCGGGTTCGTTCGACAGAGCGCGGGATCGGTGCGGATCGACGGCAAGGCGATCGACCATCTGCCGGCGAATCTGAGAAATGTCGGGATCGTCTTCCAGAGTTACGCGCTCTTTCCCCACATGACGGTGGCCCACAACGTCGCCTACGGGCTGCAGGCGCGCGGCGTGCCGCGCGGGGACGTGCGGCGCGCCGTCGAGCGCTTTCTGGAGGTGGTCCGCCTCACCGACTTCCGCGACCGTCTACCGCGCCAGCTGTCCGGCGGCCAGCAGCAGCGCGTGGCCGTCGCGCGCGCGCTGGCGGTGGCGCCCACCGTGATGCTGCTCGACGAGCCGTTCAGCGCCCTCGACAAGGGGCTGCGTCTGGACATGCAGATCGAGATCAAGCGGCTGCAGCGGCAGTTCGGCCTGACCGCGATCCTCGTGACGCACGACCAGGACGAGGCGATGAGCGTCGCCGACCGGATCGCCGTCATGAACCACGGGCGCGTCGAGCAGTTCGACACGCCGATCGCCGTCTACGACCGCCCGGCCACGCTCTTCGTGAGCGGGTTCATCGGGACGACCAATCTCCTGCGCGGGCGGGCCCTCGAGTCCGCGAACGGCACGACCCTCGTCGAGCTCGAGGCCGGCGCGAAGCTCACGGTGCCGACCGATCGCGCCTTCGCGGCGGGCGCCGCGGTGATGCTCTCGGCCCGGCCGGAGCAGCTCCGCCTGCACGCCGAGGCGGCCGCCGGTCGCTGGCGCGTGCACCGGCGCCTCGCCGTGCCGCTGGGGCCCAACACCATGCACGATCTCGAGACGCGCGACGGCGTCACGCTGAAGCTGGTCGAGCCCAGGCTGGGGCCGTCGGTGGAGCCGACCGGAGACGCGTGGTGCGGCCTGCGCCCCGACGCGCGTCCCGGCCTGTTCGACATCGCGACCTCGACGTGACAAAGGAGGACGTATGACGCACGCACGCTTCACCCGACGTCAGTTTCTCGCCGCCGCGGCGGCCACGGCCGGAGCGCTGGCCATCGGACGACCCGCGCGCGCCAAGGGCTCCGTCACCGCGGCGATGTATCCCGGAACGTGGGAGGAGGCCTTCCGCGCGCACGTGGTCCCCGCGCTCAAGAGCGCCCACGACGTGGATCTGGAGATGACGCCGCTGTTCGCGGTCGACCAGATCGCCAAGGCGCAGGCGGCGCGCGGCGCGCCGCCGTTCGACGCCTTCGTGCTCGATCCAGGCCCCCGCGTCACCGGCATCGATCGCGGGCTCTTCGAGAAATTCGAGGCCCGGCGGCTCAAGAACGTCGGCCGGCTGCCCGCGGGCATGGTCGACGACTGGGGCGTCACCGTGGCGGCCCAGGTCGTCGGCATCGGCTACAACCCCAAGAAGCTGCCGAGACCGAAGAGCTGGACCGATCTGCTGAAGGACCCCTGGGTCTCGCGCCTCGGGATGACGGGCTTCCAGACCACGTACGGCACCGTGTCGATCATCGAGATCGCCAAGCAGTTCGGCGGCTCGGAGACGAACGTCGAGCCGTTCTTCGTCGAGATCAAGAAGGTGCTGTCCAAGGTCGCGGCCATCGGAGCGCCGGCGTCGATGCCCGCGCTGTTCCAGCAGGGGCAGTGCGACATCACCTACACCAACACGCAGACGGTGGCCACCCTGCGCGGACGCGACGTCGACATCGAGTTCGTGAAGCCGGAGAGCGGCGCCGTCGCGTTCTTCACGACCATGCACGTCGCCAAGGGCTCGCGCGAGGGCGAAAACGCCTACAAATACTTCGACACGGTCATCAGCGCGCCCGTGCAGTCCGCGCTGATGCAGCCGCCGAACAACTTCATCCCGGTGAATCGCGACGTGAAGCTGGCGGCCGCCCTGCCCATGGCCTCGCTCGACGAGATGGCGAAGTTCGTGCGGCACGACTGGTCGAAGATCAATCCACTCCGCGCCGCCTGGATCGAGCGCTTCAACAAGGAAGTCGCCAAGTGACCGTCCGTGTCCGACCGGCCGAGTGGCAGCTCGCGCTGCCGCTCGCGCTCGCCTACGCGGCGTTCTTCCTCGTCCCGCTGCTGCTCCTCATCGGGGTCAGCGCGTTCGACGACGAGAAGATCACCACGCTCGGCTTCGCGCAGTGGCGCCGGTTCCTCGCCGACCCCTTCACCTGGAAGGTGATCGTCGACACGGTGAAGCTCGGGGGCCTCACCGTCGCCGCCACGGCGCTCGTCGGCTATCCGGTGGCGCTCGTGTACCTGGGCGCGGGCCCACGCTGGCAGCGGGTGATCCTCTTCGTCGTGATCCTGCCGCTGCTGACGTCGGTCGTGGTCCGGACGTTCGCGTGGATCGTGATCCTCGGGCGCGAGGGCGTCATCAACCAGGCGCTGCTGTGGCTCGGCCTGGCGCCGGCGCCGCTGCGCCTCTTGCAGACCGAGCACGGGCTCGTGATCGCCCTGACCCAGATCGAGATGCCCCTCCTGCTCCTGCCGTTGCTCAGCGTCATGTCGCGCATGGACCCGAGCCTGCGCGACGCCTCCGCCGCGCTCGGCGCGTCGAAGTGGCGAACGCTCGTCCGCGTGACACTGCCGCTCAGCCTGCCCGGCCTCGTGGCGGGGTGCATGCTGGTGTTCGCGAGCTCCACCACCGCGTTCATCTCGCAGTTCGTCATCGGCGGCAACCGCCTCGTCTACCTGCCGCTGCTCATCTGGCAACAGTCGCTCGTCGTGTACAACTGGCCGCTCGCCTCGGTGGCGGCGCTGACGCTCCTCGTCTCCGTCGGCCTCGGCGTCACCGCCATCGCCGCCGTGGGCCGGCGCAGCCGGGCCTACGCGGTCTAGCGATGCGGGCGAAGGACCTCTCCTACTCCGTCGTCATCGGCCTCCTGGCCGGGCTCGGGTTCCTCATTCTGATCGGGCCCGTCGTGATCGTTCTGCTGACGTCCTTCACCCAGGGGCGCTCGATCAGGTTCCCGCCCTCCGGGTTGTCGCTCCAGTGGTACCAGCTCCTGTTCGACTCCGTGCGCTCGAGCCAGATCCACCGCGCCGCCCTCAACAGCCTCGAGGTCGCGGTGGTGGCGATGGTGGGCGCGACGGTCCTGGCCACGCTCGCCTCGGTGGCCCTCGCCCGCCGGTCCGGGACGTGGGTCCGCGCGCTCGACACGTTCTTCATGTCGCCGCTGATCCTCCCCATGCTCGCCTTCGGACTGGCGGCGCTCATGTACTTCACCTTCATGGGCTTTCGTCCCTCGCTGGCGCTGATCGCGATCGGCCACGTCGTCGTGGTGGCCCCGCTGGCCCTGCGAACGACCTCGGCGAGCATGTCGCAGCTCGATCCCGCGCTGCTCGAGACCTCGGCCAGCCTCGGGGCGAGCTGGCTCTATACGTTTCGCCGCGTCACGCTGCCGGTGATCGCGCCGGGCATCGCGGCCGGCGCCTTCCTCGCCTTCGTCGGCTCGCTCGACAACGTGCCGATCTCGCTCTTCCTGGCAGGGCCGCGCAGCGACATGCTGCCGATTCGCATGTGGGGAATGATGGAGAGCACGCTCGACGTGCGCGTCGCCGCCGTGTCGGGCGTCCTGATCGCCACCGTGCTCGTCCTCATGCTCGTCATGGAGCGCGTGGTCGGGCTGACCCGGCGGCTCCGAGACTGAAACGATGCACCACCAACGATTCCCGTTGGGGGGTGTCGGGGGAGCGGTCGCTCTCCCCGACGGTGAAGGAGACATCATGCGCATCATCGCGGAGAGCCTGACCGAGAAGGCGTTCGCCCCCTATGGCGACCTGCTGGCGGCGCCCGCGGAGTTCGGCCGAGCGTATTTCGACGAGGGGCTGCGGACGAGCCGGGCCACGGCCTGGCCGAGCCTGTCGGTCTCGCACGTGCGGCCGCTGCCGAGCCTGCCGCTCGAGGCCAGGGTGATGGAGCGGCACGAGTTTTCGTCGCAGAGCTTTCTGCCGCTCGACGTCGCGCGCTGGCTCGTGGTCGTCGCGCCGGCGGGGGCCGACGGCGGACCCGATCCCTCGCGCGCCGTGGCGTTCCTCGCGGGGCCGGGCCAGGGCGTCACGTACCACGCGGGCACGTGGCACCACCCGCTGACCATCCTCGATCGGCCGGCACGCTTCGCGGTGGTCATGTGGCGCGACGGGACCCGCACGGACGAAGAGTTCCGCACGCTCGCCGCGCCGTTCACGGTCGAGCTGCCAGGAGGATGAGCGCCATGCCGCGAGCCTACGACCGCGACCTCATCGGATATGGACCGACCCCCCCGGACCCCAAGTGGCCCAACGGCGCACGCGTGGCCGTCAACTTCGTCATGAACTACGAGGAAGGCTCGGAGCCATCGGTGCAGGACGGTGAGGGCCACTCGGAGAGCGGGCTCACCGAGGCGCACGCCCTGAATCAGATCGCGAAGGGCCGCGACCTCGCGGCCGAGACCATGTTCGAGTACGGAAGCCGTGTCGGCTTCTGGCGCCTGATGCGCCTGTTCCAGGAGCGCCGCCTGCCCCTGACCGTGTTCGGCTGCGCGCTCGCCATCGAGCGCAATCCGCCGGCGGCGGCCGCGATCCGCAAGGCCGGCGTCGACGTGTGCAGCCACGGCTGGCGCTGGATCAAGCATTACGAGCTGTCGCGCGCGACCGAGCGTCAGCACATCGCCAAAGCCGTCGCGTCGTTCGCCAAGACGATCGGCGAGCGGCCGCTCGGCTGGTACTGTCGCTACGGACCGAGCGTCAACACGCGCGAGCTGCTCGTCGAGGAGGGCGGCTTCCTCTACGACTCCGACGCGTACAACGACGAGCTCCCCTACTGGACGACGGTGAAGGGCCGCCCGCACCTCGTCGTCCCCTACTCGCTCACCAACAACGACGGGAAATACGCCGGCTGGACCGGGACGTCCGATCAGTGGTTTTCGTTCATCAAGGATGCGTTCGACATGCTCTACCGCGAAGGGGCCCGGCATCCGAAGATGATGTCCGTGGGCCTGCACATGCGCCTCATCGGCCACCCGGCGCGCGCGGTGGGCCTGGAGCGTCTGCTCGACTACCTGGGCCAGCAGCACGGCGTCTGGATCACGCGCCGGATCGACATCGCGCGCCACTGGATCGCCACCCACCCGTACCCGGGCCCGGCCCCGACGAAGGCCACCCCGCGAGCCCGACGCTAACAACCGGTTTGGGGGCCATCTCGGGGCCCCGTAATTCCCGCCACGATAGAGGAGCGCCACGGCTCCGCCGGGGCGCTCCGAACGTTTGGGGGGGTTTGGGGGGCCATCTCGGGGCCCCGTAATTCCCGCCGCGATAGAGGAGCGCCACGGCTCCGCCGGGGCGCTCCGAACTTTGGGGGGTTTGGGGGGCCATCTCGGGGCCCCCCATGTCACTAGTCCGCGGCCGCCATCGCGCCGCCGTCGGCGACGATGGCGGCGCCCGAAATGAACGAGGCGTCGTCGGAGGCGAGGAAGAGCGCGCAGCGCGCGATGTCCTCGGGCTCGCCGACGCGCCCGAGCGGGATGCCGCGGCCCTCCTTCGCGGCGGATTCCACGCGGTCCACGATGTCCGCGGTCAGGCGCGTGCGGATCGTCCCCGGGCAGATGGCGTTGACCCGGATGCCGTCGCGGCCGTACGACGCCGCCATCGCGCGGGTGAGCGCGAGCACGGCGCCCTTGGACGCGGCATACGCATGGCTCGGCCGCTCGGCCGAGCCGCGGAAGGCGGAGACCGAGGCGATGTTGACGATGGCGCCGCCGGCGCCGCGCATGTGCGGCACGGCTGCGCGGCTCACGAGATAGATCGCGCGCACGTTGACGTCCTGCGCGAGGTCCCAGTGCTCGAGCGAGATGCTCTCGACGGTGCCGCCGACGACCATCGTGCCGACCCCGGCGTTGTTGAGTACCACGTCGAGGCGGCCGAACGCCCGCACCGCGCGCCCCACCACCGCCGCGCAGTCGTCGGGGTTCCCGAGATCGGCCGCGATCGCCGCCACCTCGCCGCCGGCCGCGCGCACGTCCGCCTCGGTGCGCGCCAGCTCGGGCTCGCGCACGTCGACGAGGGCGACGCGCGCCCCCGCCCGCGCGAAGAGCAGCGCGCTGGCGCGGCCGATGCCCGTCGCCGCGCCCGTGATGATGGCCGCCCTGCCCGTCAACACGCCGCTGTCGGCGAGTCCCATCACGCCATCTCCTCGAATCCGGTCTCGGCCGCCCACGCCTGGATGCCGCGACGGAACGCGAGGCCGCCCATCGGCATGATCACCGCCTCGAGGGCCTCGAGGATCTCGCGCGGCGTCGCCCCCTCCCGGAGCGCCACCCGGACGTGGGCGCGGATCTGATCGACGTCCGCGCGCAGGGCCGCCTCCACCGCGATCTGCAGCAGCTCCTTCGTCTTGCGGTCCAGCAGGCGCGGGCCGGTGTAGGTGGCCTCGATGAAGGCGGCGTACTTCTCGACCCACTCGGGGTCGGCCGCGGCCAGGATGCGGTGCATCTCCAGCTCGTACCCGCGCCGCCGGCGCACCTCGTCGGCCTCATCACGATTCATGAGGCGGAGTATACTGGCGCACGCGAACAGGGTGCGGCATCTCCTGACCCCCCGAAGCGCCACGGCGCAGGAGCACAACGATGATTGCTGCCCGCAAGCTCGGCCACCTCGTGCTGAAGGTTCGCGACGCCCGAAAATCCAGGGATTTCTACACCCGCGCCCTCGGCCTCAAGGTCGCCCACGAGGACCTCGAGCGCGGCGCGGTCTTCCTCAGCTTCGGCGAGCAGCACCACGACCTGGCGCTCTTCCAGCTCGCCACCGGGGAGGCGCCCGACGCCCGGCAGCCCGGTCTGCACCACTCGGCCTGGCAGCTGGGCAGCTTCGCGGAGCTGCAGGCCGCGCATCGCGAGCTGCGCGAGCTCGGCATCGCCGTGGAGTCCACCATCGAGCACAACGTGACCCGCAGCGTCTATTTCCACGACCCCGACGGCAATCGCGTGGAGCTCTACTGCGACATGGTCGAGGACGGCTTCGACGCCATGCGCACGATGGGGCCGCGGCGGGACGAGATCGACATCGAGACGGGCCAGGTCGTGGGCCGCGGAAAGGAATACGTGTGATGAGCGAGACGAGCCAGCGCTTCAGCGTGAGCCGGGGCGAGAAGGCGGTCTACAAGACCGGGCTGCGCAGCTTCATGGAGTATCGCGACCTCGGCATCGAGCAGGCGACGCACGGACAGTTCCGCGCCCACGTGATCCGGATCAAGAGCGGCTCGGCCGGCGCCCACGAGCTGCACACGACCGGCCTGCACCAGCACAAGTGCGACTTCCAGATGTTCTACGTCCTCAGGGGCTGGATGAAGTTCGTCTACGAGGGCCAGGGGGAGCAGACGTTCCACGCCGGCGACTGCGTGCTGCAGCCGGCCGGCATCGTGCACAACGAGCTCGACTGCTCCGACGACGTCGAGATCCTGGAAATCTACTCGCCCGCCGTGCACCCGACGCTGGTGGTCGAGACGATGCCCGAGGCGTCCGCGGCGCGCTGACCCGCGCGGCATGATCTCGGAGCGCGTTCGGGGCGACGGGGTGTTTCCGCCCGCCGCCTACGAGCGGGACGACGAGTCGTCGGACGAGGGGTTCTACGCGACCGCGCGCAAGGTCGTCCACATCGACGAGGGCACCATCGCCGCCCTCGGCCGGCTGTACGCGGAGGTGATACCGGCGGGCGGGCGATTGCTGGATCTGATGTCCAGCTGGCGCAGCCATCTCCCACGTGATCATGCGACGGGCGACGTCGTGGGGCTCGGCCTGAACGCCGAGGAGATGGCCGACAACCCGCAACTGGCCAAGCACGTCGTCCACGACGTGAATCGCGATCCGCGCCTGCCGTTCGCTGACGACGAGTTCGACGGCGCCATGTGCGCCGTCTCGATCCAGTACGTGATCCACCCGGTGCAGCTCTTCCAGGAGATCCGCCGCGTGCTACGGCCGGGCTCGCCCTTCGTGGTGTCCTTCTCCAACCGGTGCTTCCCCACCAAGGCGGTCGCCGTCTGGCTCGGCACGACCGACGCGCAGCACCTCACGCTCGTCCGCGCCTACTTCGAAGCCGGCGGCGGCTGGACGGACGTGCGCGACGAGGACCGGTCGCCCGGCGGCGGGGATCCGCTGTACGCGGTGTGGGCGCGCGCGGCGTCGGGTTGAGGCTCGCGGTGGGCGAAGAGCCTGTCGGAGTATCGAGGGGTGCCCCGGCTTGGCCGGGGCGCCCCGAGCGTTGGAGGTCGAGGCGCGCCACGGCTTCGCCGGGGCGCGACGAGCGTTGGGGGGTTTGGGGGGCCATTTCGGGGCCCCCCATGTCCCTAGTCGCCAGGCTTCACGCGCGCGGAAAGCTCGGCGGTCTTCGCCCGCAAGTGCGCCACGAGCGTCGCGTACGAGCCGCGCCGCATGATACGGTCGAACTGCGCGCGGTAATTGCCGACGACGCTGATTCCGTCCAGCACGACGTCCCAGACGAGCCAGCGCGCGTCGCGGCGGACCAAGCGGACCTCGACGGGGATGTTGACGTCGCGCCGGGTGAGGATGAGCAGGCCGACGCGCGCGCGGTCGCCGTCGATCGTCTCGTCGAGATAGCGCAGGCGCAGGGTGCCGGGCTTGTTGACCTGGGTCAGATACGTGACCTCGAGCAGGTCGGCGAACAGGTCGACGAACTCGTCCCGCTCCGTCGGCGTGCGGGCCTCCCAGTGCGTGCCCAGCGCCTCGCGCGCGACCTCGGACACGCCGAACATCCGGATCGCGGTCTTGCGCAGCGCGGCTTGCAGCCGCTCGGGCGTGTCGATCTCGTGCAGCGACGTGTCGCGGAGCATCGCGAGCACTTTTTCCGTGTAGGTGTGGATCGCCTCCTTCGGTGACTGCGCGACGGCCGGCGAGGCGAGCCCGAGGAGCGCGACGAGTGCGCCCCCGGCGACGCGCGCGGCGATCACCGGCGGATCTCGGTGAGAGGCAGCACGCCCTCGAGCTCGCCCTTCATCACAGGGTGCTGGTTGCCGCCCACCGCGCGCGACTTGCGGGTGACCTCTCGCGCGACGTACTCGTACAGCTCCTGCAGCGACACGATGCCGTCCCGGTTGAGGTCAGCGTCGCCGGCGAGGCCGCGCGTGAGGTAGTAGGTGAAGATGCCGTGCCCCAGCTCCGCCAGCTCCAACGACACTTCGGACGGGCGTGAGGCTGTGATGATCGCGCGGCCCTTGGCGCGGCCGAGGCGATCGAGGAAGAGTTCGTCGACGGCGCCCGCCCGGACGCCCTTGGCGGCGAACGTCCGCCCGCCGGCGGCGCCGCTGTAGCACGTGTCGAGGAACACGACGACGCGCTCGGCCTCGATGCGCTCGAAGATCGTCCGGATCTCCTCCATCGGCAGCGCCGTCGCATAGAGATCGTCGGGGTCGGCGTCGACGGGCACCAGGTACTTCGCGAGGCCGTCGCGCTCGGCACCGCGCGGGTCGACTTCCGGCGCGCCGTGTCCGGCGAAGAAGATCACGACGGTGTCCTCTTTCTTCGGTGCGCGGGCCAGGAACGTGCCGAGGACCTGGCGCAGGTTGCGCAGCGTCGGCTTCCGCTCCGTTCGCTCGGTCATGAGGATGACGTTCTCGCGCTTGAAGCCGGCGACCTCGACGAGCGTCTTGTACATCGCCTCCGCGTCGGCGGCGGCGAAGCGCAGCGGCGGGATCGCGCGGTTGTCGTAGCGGCCGGCGCCAACGATCACCGCCCAGCGCTCTCGCGTGACCGGCGCCGGGGGCGGCGCCGGCGGCACGGCGACGGCGGCCGCAGCCCGCGCGTACGTGATCGTCGCGATCTCCTGCCGCACCCCGCCGTCGACGTCGCGTGCGGTGACGACGACCGTGTTTGCGCCCTCGCGGAGCGTGATCGGCACCGTGACCGCCGTCGAGCGCGGCGCCTCGCGGTCGGCGTGCCGATGCACTTCCTGGCCGTTCAGGCTCACGGCGACGTCGGCGATGCCGCTCGCCGCCGTCACCGCGGCCGCGACCACGGTGGCGGAATCGTCCACGCGCGACCGATCGGCCGGCGAGCGCAGCACGATCACCGGCCCCGTCTTCTGGGGCTTCGAGCGCCGCAACTCGATGCGCCGGTCGCGGCTCTCGAACGGCAGCCGGAACTGGCCGCGCAGGCTGTCGTCGGCGTGCAGGCGCAGCACGACGCGCGAGGCGAGCGTCGTCACGAAGCGCAGGTCGACGCGGTCGTCGGTGAGATCGAGCGTGACCACCACCGGGTCGAGGTCCGCGTCGGCGACGCCGAAGCGCGCCTGGACGTGCCACGCGCCGGCCTCCATGCGCACGGAGTCGACCACCAGGAGCCGCGCGGAGATGGTGAAGTCGAGCGAGCCCTCCCAGCGGCCGACGAGCAGCGGGGGCAGCGCGGTGGCCAAGGCACCGACTTTCGACGCCACGACGACCGGCGCGGCGTCGGCGGCCGGCGGCGTCTCGGCCGTGGCGGGACCAGCGCGCTCCTGCGTCTCGAGCGTGCGACCCACGCGCTCCACCGCCGTCGACGGCCGGGCCTGGGGAATCCCCCGGGTCGAGGCCCGACGGCGCAGCGTCAGCGCGCGCGGCGTGGCGTCCGTGGCGAGCGTCAACGTTCCGCGGAGATCGTCGTCGGCTTCGAGGCGCAGCCTTACGGTGCCGAGATCGGTCCGGAACGTGACGACGATGTCGGCCCCGCTCAACTCCAGCGTCGCCGGCACGGCGCTCAGGAAGAGGTTCGTCGTCCCGTAGGCCGCGTCGACCGCCCACACCCCGCGCTCGAGCCGGACGCCGTCGATCATCAGCGTCGCGTCGGAGAACGTGAGGTCGACGCGACCGTCCCAGCGACCGACCAATCGCTGGCGCAGCTGCGCTTCGAGCGGCGCGCCCGGCGGCAAGCTCGCCGGCGGCGGGGGCGCAAGCGCCGGCGCAAGCGTCTCGAGCGTCGCGCAGCCGGCGAGCATCGCCGCGAGCATGCCGAGCACGATGACCTTCGCGGTGCCGTCCATACGCTCAGGCCGCCGTCACGCCGCCGTCGACTGGCAGCGCGACGCCGGTGACGAAGGATGCCTCGTCGGAGAGCAGAAACAGCGCCGCGTTGGCGATCTCCTCGGGCCGGCCCGTGCGCCCCATCGGCACCGCGCCGTGGGCGCGCTTGCGCACGAGATCCTCCGGATCCATGCCGGCCGTCGACTTTTGATCGGGCCGGGCCACAAACACGCGCAGCATCGGCGTGTCGATGGGCCCGGGACAGACCGCGTTCACCCGGATCTTCTCGGGAGCCAGCCGCACCGCCAGGCTCTTGACGAAGCCCACCACGCCAAACTTGCACATCGAGTAGACCGGGCTGTACGCGGATCCCTGCAGGCCCGAGGTGGAGGCGGTGAAGAGGAGGCTGCCGCCGCCCCGGGCGCGGATCTCCGGAATGGCCGCCTCGGTCGTGACGAGCACCGTACGCAGATTCAGATCGAGGGCCAGATCGAACGCGCTCATGTCGATGCCCTCGACGGCCGCCGGACCCGGGTGCCCGACGTGGTTCCAGACGAAGTCCAGCCCCTTGAAGCGGCTCACCGTGTCCCACACGATTCGACGCGAGTCCTCGTCCTTCGTCAGGTCCGCCGCGATCCCGAGCGCGGTGCCGCCGGCCGCGGTGATCTCGCTCACCACGCGCTGCACGCCGCCGGCGTCCACGTCCACCACGGCGACCTGCGCGCCCTCGCGCGCGAAGCGCAGGGCGCCGGCCCGTCCCATGCCGGAGGCGGCGGCGGTCACGATCCCGATCTTCCCAGACAGGCGCATCGATCGTCCTCCCGGCAGCGCGTGGGCCCGGCAGCGTGTGAGCGCCGATTCTATCCCGTTCCCGCAACCAGAGCAGCGCCCGCCGGAGCTGGTGGGCGGACGTGAGATCGCGGGCAGCGGCGAGGCGGACGAAGAGCAGCGAGCCGAGCGCGGTGGCCGCCGCGAGCATGAAGACGACGACCATCGGGCAGGGTCCCCCACATCTTGGGATGCCGCGCGACGCGCCGTGGTTCCACCCCGATGGCCCTGCACCGCCGTCGCGCCGGGCGTCGTCACAAGAACTCAGGAGGACGGACAACATGCGAGCGCTGATGACGGCCATCGTGGTGGCGGCACTGCTGGGCGGCTGCGCGACCACCGAACCGCACTCGACGTACGAGGCGGCGAGCGTGCCGGCCTCTCCGGCGGGCGAGTGGCGCGGTACCGCGTCGGAATTCCAGGCCCCGTACATCGGGACGGCCGCGGCCAGGGTGACGCTGAATCTCAACGCGGACGGGACGTGGAGCGAGACCTGGACGGAGGGCGCCCGCACGTCGTCCGACTCGGGCCGCTGGAGCGTCCGCGGCAACACGGTCGTGCTCGAGTCGAGCGGACGGATGCACACGCGGATGATGCTGCGCCGCGGAAGTGACGCGCTCTACACGGTCGCCGTCGAGTCGCTGCTCAGTGGTCGGACGACGACCATGACCATCGACCTCCATCCGGTCGGACACTGACGACGAACGGCTCCGGACGCGGAATCAGGGCGTCGTGTCGAGGTCGAGGCCGAGCTGGCGAAGCACGGCGCAGGCGTTGCCGCGCCGATCGCCGCCGACGAGCGAGTTCGTCGCCCGCGTGACCTCCCTGAGCCGATAGGCACAGGCGGTCTGCTGCCACGTGCGCGCCTGTTGGCGCTGCTCGTAGCCCCAGCGGACGGGAACGACGATCGCGCCGACGAGCACGAGGACGGCGGCCACCCGCAGCGCTCGCTCGAGCTCCGGCCGGAAGAACCCGGTCATGCGGAGTCCCGCGTCCGGCGGGCACGCGCCAGCATCGGCGCCGTGCGGACCAGGGGTGTCGGACGGAATTCCTGCGCCGGCACGACCCGCAGGACGCGACCCTCGGCGTCGAGGATCGTCACCGGAGCGATGGTGTTGTCGTGGTCAGGAAGTCGGACGTCGTGGAGCGGTCGTCGAGTCATAGCGGTTGCCCTCATGGCCGGAACAGTGGTGTTTCGACGGAAAGCCGATCGATGGTCTTTTCGCCATCGCTGTCGGCGACCAGCAGCAGGATGTAGACGCGGTCACCGACCACCCGTGCGCTCTGCACCATCAGCACGGTCGGTGCGAACGCGATGGCGTGCTGGAGCACGTCGTCGATGGCGGTCCCGAGCGCCTGCTGGAGCTGCGCGTCGTCGTCGAGACTCGCCGCCGGGATCGACGTGGCGACCTGGGCGACGAACGCCGTCGCGGGGCTCGCGAATGCCGCGATGGCAAGCCCGATGAGCGCCGCCAGCAGTGTCTTCATCGCCGTTAGGACGCGTCGAGCCTCGCGATCGTTGCTGCTCAGTTTCCGCACACGTCGCCTGTGATCAGGCGAGACTGACAGCAGGCGACGCTTGACAGTCGCATCGCCCCGACCTACGGTGTAGGGCCTATCGGCGCAAGGACCTCGACGAGACGGCTCATCGGCTCCGTATCGTCCATGGGAGCGCGGCATGCAGCTCAAGACGGTCGAAGGCGATGTGGCCAAGCTCGCCGCGCGCGGCGAAGCCCCCACCGCGGGGCTGTCCGATTTCCTCGTCCGCGACACCCCGGTGGCGTACGCCTTCATCGGGCCGGCGTTCTTCCTCCTGCTGTTCCTGGTCGCCTATCCCTTCGTCCTCTCCCTCTGGTTCAGCCTGAGCGACGCGCGGGTCGGCGAGACCGGCAGCTTCGTCGGCCTCGACAACTTCGCCCGGCTCCTCCGGAGCGGGATCTTTCTGCAGACGCTGCAGAACTCCATCGTGTTCACCGCCGCCGCCCTGACGCTCAAGACCGTGCTCGGGATGATCCTGGCGCTGCTGCTCTTCCGGCTCGTCCGCTTCAAGCGCCTCATCCGTGGCGCGGTGCTGCTCCCGTTCATCGTGCCCACCGCGCTGAGCACCCTGGTGTGGTGGTGGATGTTCGAGCCGCTCTACAGCGTCGTGAACTGGACGCTCAAGAGCCTGCACATCGTGAACTATGACATCCCCTGGCTGCCCGATCCGTACCTCGCGATGTTCACGGTCATCCTCGTCAATACGTGGAGGGGCCTGCCGTTCTTCGCGATCACGCTGCTGGCGGGGCTCGTCGCCATCCCGCGCGAGCTGTACGAGGCCGCGGAATCGGACGGCGCGGGGCCGATCGGTCGGTTCTGGCACGTGACGGTCCCGCTGCTGAAGCCCGTGCTCGCGGTCGTGATCCTCTTCTCGGCGATCTTCACGCTGGCCGACTTCAACATCGTGTACGTCCTGACCAAGGGCGGCCCGTTCAACATGACGCACCTGTTCGCCACCTACTCGTTCGTGCTGGGGCTGCAGAGCGGCCAGATCGGCCAGGGCGCCGCCGTCTCCCTGTTCCTCTTCCCCATCCTGCTGGCCGTCGTCTTCGTCCAGCTCCGAATGGTCCGCAAGGCCGCGATGTATGACTAGCCCGGGGCGCCGGATCCGCCCGCTGTTCACGCTCTACCTGCCCGTCATGCCGTTCGTCCTCTTCGCGCTGTTCCCGCTCTACTTCATGCTCATCACGTCGCTGAAGAAAAACTCCGAGCTGTACGACGTCACCACGGTGCCGTTCCTGATCAAGCGCGGCGTGACCCTCGGCCACTACCAGCTGCTCTCGCAGGACACGCTGTTCTGGAGCTGGTTCGTGAACAGCCTGATCGTCAGCGTGGCGGCGACGGTGGTCTCCGTCGTGATCGGGATCCTCGCGGCCTACCCGCTCGCGCGCCTGCGGTTCCCCGGCGGCGACTCCTTCGGGGTGGCGATCTTCGTCACCTACCTGGTGCCGCCGTCGCTGCTCTTCCTGCCGCTCAGCACGGTGGTGAACCGGCTGGGACTCTCGGACAGCCTGTGGGCGCTCGTCGTGACCTATCCGACGTTCCTCGTCCCCTTCTGCACGTGGCTCCTGCTGGGTTATTTCCGCACGGTGCCGAAGGAGATCGAGGAATGCGCCATGCTCGACGGCTGCAACCGGCTCCAGACGCTGGTGAGGATCCTCCTGCCGGTGGCGGTGCCGGGAGTGATCTGCGCCGCCCTGTTCGCCTTCACGCTGTCCTGGAACGAGTTCCTGTACGCGCTCGTCTTCGTCTCACCCGCCGAGCTCAAGACCATGACCGTCGGCGTGATCTCCGAGCTGATCCGGGGTGACATCTACTACTGGGGCGGCCTGATGGCGGGCGCCTGCGTCGGCTCGCTCCCGATCGTGATCGCCTACGTCTTCTTCCTCGACTACTACGTGTCCGGACTGACGGCGGGCGCCGTCAAGTAGGAGGACCACCATGGCCAGAGTCAGTCGACGTCAATTTCTGCGCGTGACCGCGGGCGGCGCCGCCGGGGCCCTCGCGCTCGGGCGGGCGCCGGCGGTCGCCCAGACCCGCGAGCTGACGTTCCTGAGCATCGCGAGCTTCGTCCCCGAGACGGACAAGGAGCTGAAGCGCCAGTTCGAGGAGTGGGGCGCGAAGAACAAGGTGAAGGTGCGGCTCGACATCATCGCCCACCTGCAGCTTCAGACCAAGAAGGCCGCCGAAGTCCAGGCGCGCTCGGGTCACGATCTGACCGCGCTCGGCCCTGGCCTCGGCGACGCCGACCTGTACTTCGACTACCTGGCCGACCTGAACGACGTTGCGACCGACGTCGCGCCCAAGAACGGCGGCTGGCTGAGCCAGAGCGACTACCTCATCCGGGGCAAGTGGAAGCTCCTCCCGTGGTGGCAGCCGCCCTTCCCGATGGCGGTGCGCACCGATCTGCTCGAGAAGCTCGGCGAGAAGAGCCCCGACACCTGGGAGGACTGGCTGCGTGTCGGCAAGAAGGGCAAGGCCATGGGCCATCCGTTCGGAACCGCGATGGGCCACAGCGGCGACGCCAACGTCACGCTGCTCTCGATCTTATGGAGCTACGGCGGCTCCTACGTGGGCAAGGACGGCAAGACGATCACGATCAACTCGAAGGAGACGCGGCAGGCGATGGACTTCGTCAAGCGTCTCTACACCGAGGCCATGGACCCGGAGGTGCTGGCGTGGGACGACGCCAGCAACAACCGCTGTCTGAACGCCGGCAAGTGCATCGCGATCCACAACCCGATCAGCGCCTACGAGTCGGCCAAGAAGGACAAGGTCGTGGTGCCGGGCACGCAGAAGGAGATCGCGGAGGTCATCGATCACATCCACACGCCGCGCGGCCCGGCCGACCGCAAGGCGACCACCGGGTTCTGGTGCGTCGGGATCTGGAACTTCTCGAAGAACGTCGACCTCGCCAAGGACTTCCTGCGCTATCACTTCCAGCCCGAGAACCTCAACAAGTGGGTGGAGGCGGGTCACGGGTTCAACATGCCGTTCCTGACCAATCTGACCAGGCACCCCGTGTACAAGAGCGACAAGCAGTATCGCTTCATTCCGGAGGTCGCGAAGGTCACCGTCCCGCCGTCGTGGCCCGGTCCCAACACCGCGGCGTCCCAGCAGGTGTGGGATCTCTACATCATCCCCGACATGTTCGCCCAGCACGCGACGGGCAAGATGACGGCCGATCAGGCGATCGCCTGGGCCGAGAAGGAGATGCAGGAGATCTACGCCGGGCGCAAGCGCAAGCCCTGACCGAACTCCGGCCGCCCCGGCGTCTCCGGGGCGGCCGGCTCCGGCGCTCCGCGGGCCGGCCGCGCGCGACGCGGCCGGGCGCGTCACAGTCCACGCTCCAGGCGCGGATCCAGCACGTCGCGCAGCCAATCGCCCACCAGGTTGATCCCCAGCACGAGCACGAGGATGGCCAGACCGGGGAAGAGCGCGAGCCACCAGCCCGTCGTGATGTAGTTCCGCCCCTCGTCGAGCATCGCGCCCCAGCTCGGCTCGGGCGCCGGAATGCCCAGGCCGAGGAAGCTCAGCGACGCCTCGGCGATGATCGTCCGCGCGACGGAGAAGGTCGCCACCACCGTGATCGGCGGCAGCACGTTCGGAAGCAGGTGACGGCGCAGGATCCACGCGTCGTCCGCGCCGAGCGCCCGCGCCGCCGCCACGAAGTCGCGCTCGCGCAGCGTCAGGACCTCGCCCCGGACGATCCGCGCGTACGTGATCCATCCCGTCACGCCCAGCACGAGGATCAGGTTCATCACGCTCGCGCCGAGCACCGCGAGCACCGCCACCGCGAGGACGAGCACGGGGAACGCGAGCTGCACGTCGCCCAGACGCATCAGCAGGTCGTCCAGCCAGCCGCGGTACCAGCCGCTCACGAGCCCGAGCCCGACGCCGACGACGCCGGCGAGCAGCACGGCCGAGAAACCCACGACGAGCGACACGCGCGCGCCGTGCAGGAGACGGCTCGCCACGTCGCGACCGAGGGTGTCGGTGCCCAGCGGATGCTCGCGGCCCCACGTGGGCGGCGTGAGCCGGTCGAGGAGGGAGTTCTTGATCGGGTCGCCGGGCGCCAGCGCGGGCGCGGCGGCGGCCAGCACCACGGCCGCGAGGACGACGAGCGCGCCCGCGACGGCCAGCGAGTCGATCCGCCTCACGTCAGCCGCACGCGGGGATCGGCGACGGTGTAGAGCACATCGACGATCAGGTTGATCGCGACGAACACCAGCGCGAAGACGAACACGCCGGCCTGGATCACCGGGAAGTCGCGCCCGGGCACCGCCTGCACGATCAGGCGTCCCATGCCCGGCCACGCGAAGACCGTCTCGATGATGAGGGCGCCGCTCAGCATGAACCCGAGCGACAGACCGGCCACGGTGATGACGGGCAGGGCGGCGTTGCGGAGCGCGTGGCGATAGACCACGCCGGGCTCGGCCAGGCCTTTCGCGCGCGCCGTGCGCACGTAGTCCTGGCCCAGCACTTCCAGCATCCCCGCGCGGACGAGGCGCACGTTCTGCGCGAGCGGCGCCGCCGCCAGCGCGACGGCCGGCAGCACGAGGTGGCGCCACGTCCCCGTGCCGTACGCGGGCAGCAGGCCGCCCAGCACCACCGCGAACATCATGATCAGCATGATCCCGAGCCAGAAGCTCGGCATCGATTGCAGGAACAGCGACGCGATCCGGCTCGCGTGGTCGGCGGCGCGCCCGCGATGCGTGGCCGAGATCACGCCGAGCGGCACCGCGAGCACCGTGGAGAGCAGCAGCGCCGCCGCGGCCAGCTCCACCGTGGCCGGCCAGAAGTGCTCGAGCACCATGCGCATGGCCGGCCGCTTCTCGCGGATGGAGGCGCCGAAGTCGCCCCGCACGGCGGAGGCGACAAACTCGACGTACTGCACGGCGAGCGGGCGGTCGAGGCCGAGCAGCGCGCGCGTGTGCGCGATCTCCTCCTGGGTGGCGCTCTGGTCGACGAGGAAGAGGGTCGGATCGCCGGTGAGACGGACGAGGAAGAAGACGACGGTGACGACGCCCCAGGTCACGAACACCGCGTGCAGCAGGCGCCGGAGGAGGAAAGCCGGCATGGGCGGACGGACACGCCTAGCCGGTGGCGGCGGCGAAGATTCTCAGATAGTTGCCGCCGACGACTTTGGCGGCGTCGGCGGGAGTGAAGCCGCCGCGCAGCATCGCGTCGACGAGGCGAGGGAAATGGTCGTACTCGGAAAAGAGTCCCGGCGTCGAGGCCGTGTCGGTGCCGATACTGACGTGGTCGACGCCCACGACGTCGGCCATCTCCTTGAGGCCGTCCACGTAGCGCTCGAGGCTCGGGAAGAAGTGCCAGATGCCGATGGAGCCGCCGGCCTCGGCGAGGGCGCGCGCGTGGTCCGGCGTGATCTGGCGCTCCGTGAGCGGCGTCGGACCCTGGGCCCGCGAGCCCCGGAGCGCGGTGTGTGAGAGCAGCAGCGGTGTCGTGGACACCCGGAGGGCCTGCGTCACGGTGTCCGCGGTGGCGTGCGCGACGTCGACGACCACGCCGAGACGATCGCATGCGCGGATGACGTCGGCGCCGAACGGTGACAGCCCGTGGTGGACGACCGGGCCCGTCTGGAAGTCCCCGATGTCGTTCGGCGTGTAGTGCACGAGCTGCATGGTGCGCACGCCTCGGCGGTACGACTCTTCCAGACGCTCGAGCTTCTTCTCGAGGAAATCGAGGCCCTCGATGTCGACGATGATGGCGGGCTGTCCCGCCGCGTGCGCGGCCTTCAGATCGGCCACGGTCAGCGCGCGGCGGATTCCGTGCTTCGCCACGAGCTCGTCCACCCACGCGAGGCGGTCGAGATGATAGCCGTAGAGGAATCCCGGCTCTGGCGTGCGCAGGGCGACGAGAACATTCCGGGCGTTGCGGCCGAGGATGGGACCGTCGGGCACGTCGGCGAGGCAGAGGACGGCGATGCGGCCGGCGCGCATCTGGCGCGCGAGGTCGTCGCTCGGCCGGGCGGTGCGGGACGTGATCCCGTTCGCGCCCGCGTGGGTGTGGACGTCGATCGAGATGTTGTCGCGCAACAGGGCCGTCGCGTCGGCGAGGGGAGCCTCCGACGCCGCCGGGGCCTCCGCGCGGGTGCCGGCGCAGCCGGCGAGCATGGCCCCGGCCGAGCTCAGCGTGGTGGCCCACATCCAATCGCGACGGGTGAGCGCATGGCCGCAGCACGTCATGGGTGTGTCCCTCCTGGCCCGGTCACTTTCGTATCGCGACACCGCGGAAGTCCATGTGCAGCTCGGTGAGCGGCGTGAAGCCCACCACGCGCGCGAGGTGCGCGTACACCTTCACCTCCTGGTAGAGCGGCACCACCGGCGCCCAGTCGCGCACCTGGCGCTGCAGGTCGGCGAGCAGGCGCAGGCGTTTGGCCGGATCCAGCTCGCGCCGCTGGCTCGTGTACGCGGCCATCAGCTCCGGCGGGTACGGCGCCCAGTTGATGAGCGTGAAGGCGGTCCAGTCGCGCAGGAAGTCGTCGGCGTCGAGATTGTTGCTCGTGCGGCACGCGGTGAAGCCGCCGTTGTACGGCAGGGTGCCCTTCTGCGTGATCTGGAGCATCGTGCCGAAGTCGATGGGCTTGAGCGTCACCTGCACGCCGACGTCCTTCAGCATCTCGGTCACCGCCGCCGTCGTCTCGTCGAAGGCCTGGCCGTAGTGCTTGGCGGCGAAGTGGAGATTGAGGATCAGGGGCTCGCCGTTGCGCTCCCAGCCCTTGCCCGTGTCCTTCCATCCCGCCTCGGCGAGCAGCGCCTTCGCCCGCTTCGGGTCGTACGGGTACGGCTCCTGTGCGACGTAGCCGTACGACACGGTGGCGACCGGCGAGGCATTCGCGATCGCGAAGCCTTGGAAGATCTTCTTGATGATCGCGTCACGGTTCACGGCGTAGGCGAGCGCGAGGCGCGTCCGCGTGTCGGCGTAGAGCCCGTCCTTGCCACCCGAGTCGAACTTGTCGTGGGGCCGGCCGTTGAGGTAGAGGCGGCAGTTGAGCTTCTGCGGACCGGAGACGACCTTGAGCTTCGGGTCCTGCGCGAGCACGCCGGCGTCGAGCGGCGGCACCGCGTCCACGAGCGAGACCTGGCCGGCGCGCAGCGCGGCCAGGCGGGCGGCCGCCTCCGGGATCACCTGCAGGCGCAGCCGCTTCACGAGCGGCGGCGTGCCCCAGTAGCCCTCGTTGCGCTCGAGAATCATGTGCGTCTTGCGCTTCCACTCGACGAGCTTCCAGGCGCCCGTGCCGACGGGCTTCTCGTTGAGCGCATCGACGCCGTGCTTGATCGTCCACGCCTTCGGCACGAGCGGCTCGCGGCCGAGCGCGTCCCACAGCGTGGGCGCGGGCTCGCTCGTGTGCACGCGTACCGTGGAATCGTCGACCTTCTCCCACCGGCTCACGTGCGGCAGGGTCTTGTCGAACTGCGTGCCGGCGGCCACGTCCTTGATCCCGTGCTTGTCGAGGTTGCGTCGGAACATGCGATCGAGGTTGAAGAGCACGGTGTCGGCGTTGAACGCCTCGCCGTCGTGGAACTTCACGCCCTTGCGCAGGCTGAACTCCCACGCGGTGTCGCCCACGGCCTTCCAGGCCAGCGCGAGCCCGGGCACGGGCTTGCCCTGCGCGTCGACGTCGACCAGGCTCTCGAACACCTGGCGGACGTAGGTCGAGCGGATGGATCCCATGCCGATGCGGGGGTCCATGTTGGTGGTGTCGTCGGGCATCGCGACGACGAGCTCGGCCTCGGGATCGGTGGCCGCCTGGCCGAGGGCGGCGGCGGTGACGGTGAGGACGACGAAGATCGTGAACACGGCGGCGAGTGGCCTCATCGAGCGCTCCCTACCCGATTGCCTGTCGCAGCGCCGGCTCCTCGAACAGCTCGACGGTGCCACGCGCGTTGTCGGTCAGGGCGAACACCTCGTAGAACTCGATCTGCGGCTGCATGCCATAGCGCTCGACGATCCCGTCGCGCCAGGGTCCGCTGTAGAAGGCCCTGGCGTCGTCGAGCGTCTCCCACTGGTAGACGCCGCCGGCCCAGCCGCTTTCGCTCCAGATGAAGTGTTTGCTGATCAGACCCTTCGCCTCCCGGAACCCGGGCGCGATCGTGTGGAAGTGCGCCCGGCACGCGGCGACGTCGATGTGTCGCGGCAGCTTGTAGCGGACGGTGGCGGTGATCATGGGGCCTCCCAACCGGTTGGTTTCGGCGGAAAGGCTAGCATGGAACGCCGACCCGATCTCTTGACTAACCCGCCCGGCTCGCGCACGATCCGAGCGCGACCCCGAGGAGGCAAGGCCATGGCCTACGTCAAAGGCTCCAAGTCCGCGAAGGTCCGACGGCAGCTCGACCACCCCGTCATCGACGGCGACGGCCACTGGCTCGAACCCATGCCAATCTTCCTCGACTACCTGAAGCAGGTCGGCGGCCCCTCGCTCGTCGAGCACTTCAAGAGCAAGGACGTCGAGCGCGGGTGGTACGCGATGACCCGCGAGGAGCGGCTGGACAAGCGGCCGTTCCGGCCCACCTGGTGGGGCGAGCCGGCCAACACGCTCGACCGGGCCACCGCCATGGTGCCGAAGCTCTTCTACGAGCGGCTCGACGACTTCGGCGTCGACTTCTGCCTGCTCTACACCTCGCTCGGGCTGTTCCACATCAACAACGCCGACGAGCAGATCCGCCGGGGTGTCTCCCGTGCCGTCAATCTGATGAACGCGGAGATGTTCGCGCCGTACAAGCACCGCATCGCGCCGGCGGCCGTGGTGCCCGTCTATACGCCCGAGGAAGCGATCGCGGAAGCCACCTACGCGGTGAAGGAGCTCGGCTTCAAGGTCATCATGATCTCCAACCACGTGAAGCGGCCCATCCCCGCGCTCGCGCGTGAGGTGAAGGACCCGACGACCGTGCGCTATGCCATCGACTCGCTCGGGTACGAGAGCCCGTACGACTACGACACGTTCTGGCGGGCGTGTGTCGATCTGAAAGTGGCCGTGACGGCGCACTCCGGCAGCATGGGCTGGCACGGGCGCGAGTCGATCAACAACTTCAGCTTCAACCACATCGGCCACTTCGCCGCGGCCAGCCACGCCTTCGCGCGGGCGCTCGTCTTCGGCGGCGTCGTCAAGCGCTTCCCCAGGCTGCGCTTCGGCCTGCTCGAGGGCGGCGTGGGCTGGGCGTGCAACCTCTTCACCGATCTCATCGCGCACTGGGAGAAGCGCAGCGCCGAGCCCATGGAGCGGCACCTCCGTCCCACCAACCTCGACAAGAATCTGCTGAAGGATCTCTTCACGCGCTTCGGCGGGCGGGCCTACGAAGACAAGATGGACGAGCTGCTCGCGAGCACGAGCATCGTGCCGCCGTTCAAGACCAACGAGGAGCTGACGGAGCGCGAGTATCTGCTGCAGCAGCTCGACGACTTCGCGGCGGCCGGCGTGTCATCGGCCGCGGAGCTGAAGCGGCAGTTCGTCGACCATTTCTACTTCGGCGCCGAGGCCGACGATCCCATGACGGCGTGGGCCTTCCGTGATCCGCACAAGCTGCATCCGTTGTTCAGCTCGGACGTGAGCCACTTCGACGTCACCGACATGACGGAAGTCCTGGAAGAAGCCTGGGAGCTGGTCGAGCACGGGATGATCACCCGGGCCGACTTCCGCGAGTTCACCTTCGAGAACGCGGCGCGCCTGCACACCGCGCTCAACCCCGACTTCTTCAAGGGCACCGTCGTCGAGGGCGCCGTCGCGAAATTGGGATAGATCAGGCGGCCTCCGCTGCTAGAGTGCTCTCGATGCGAGTGGCGGTCAGCCTGGCCCTGCTGCTCCTCGCGGCGTGCGATTTCGCCGGCCAGGGACGATCGACGCCTTCCACGCCCAGTGGCACGGTGTTGTTCGTCCCGCTCGGTGAGGTTCCTCCAGACCTCCTGCAGGATCTCGTCGCGTACTACAAGGGCAAGCACGGCCTCGTCGTCGGGATCGCTCCGGCGGTCGCGGTCGAGGAGGGGGCGGTCGATCGCCGGTTGAACCAGGTCGTCGCCGAGGAGCTCGTCGGACTCATCGAGCGCGATATCCCGCACCAGGCAAGAGCCGTCAACAACGTCCTGATCGGCATCACCGCATACGACATGCGCATCCGCGCCATCCCGTCGTGGCGGTTCGCGTTCGCGTATCGTCAGGGTCGTCGCGCCGTGGTGTCGATGGCGCGGATGGATCCGGTCAACCTCGGCGAGGCCGAGGACGATGCGCTGCTGCGCACACGTCTTCGGAAGATGGTCTCGAAGCAGATCGGGCTCCTGTACTTCGGGATGCGCGAGAGCAGCGATCGACGGAGTGTGCTCTACTCACCGATCCTCGGCGTCGACGACCTCGACAGCATCGGCGAGGAATTCCAGTAAGCCGTTGTTGTCGCGCGTGGCGGGACGGCGGCGACGCCGCCGTCCCGCCACCCACCGGCTACAACTTGTTCTGGAAGAAGTCGAATGTCCCCGTCGTGTTCGTGACGAGATCCGTCAGCGTGATCTTGCCGAACGACAGCGTGACGATCTCCTGGACGGCCGTCGGAGTGCCGGTGTTCAACTCCGCCGCCGTCGAGTCCTGGATGTTGCGAAGGTCCTCCGTCCCCGCCTTCGCCACGGTCGTGTTCTCGATCGCCGTGATGAAGACGTCGGTGAGCGTGATCTTGAAGAACGCCTGCTCCTTGCCGGCCTTCGTCGGGTGCGTGAACAGGATCGTCACCGTCTGCAGGTGCCTGCCGGTGACGACGTCGAGGAAGACCTGGGGCGAGCACGTATCGAGGTCTTTCAGGACCTGGATGGGCGACGCCTGCGCCTTGCCCGCCCCGGCGCCACCGCCGGGCGACGACGCGATGACATTGGCGAACTTCGACGTGAAACCCTCCAGACGGATCAGGCCAGTGAGACCACCGGCCGCCACCGGCCCGTCACAGTCCGGGAGCTTGAGATACGTATTGAGCGCTGCCCACGACGCCGTCGGAAGCACGACGACGAGTGAGAGCGCGAGGACGACGGGAAGCGACTTCCGGGAGGCAGCGAGCGCCATAGCGGGTTCCTCCTGGCCGGGGCCGGGTGGGCACGACGCCGCGTGGATGTCACGCGTCCCGTGACCCTATCCCAGAACGGCGACGGCGACAATCGGCTCGCGACGCCCGGCGGCCCTCCGTCACTTCACGGTCACGCTCTTGGCGAGGTTGCGCGGCTTGTCGGGATCGTGGCCGCGCAGCAGTGCCAGATAGTAGCCGAGCAGCTGGGCCGGTGGCGCGTTGAGGATGGCCGTCGCGGGCCCGAGGTCGGCCACGGGGATGTGGTAGTCGAACGCCTCGTGGGGCTCCGGTGACACGCCGATCAGCATCGCGCCGCGCGCCTTCACCTGCATGGCGCCCGCCATGATGTCGTCGTACGTCTCGTCCCGCGGCGCCAGCACGAGACAGGGCGTGCCCGGCTCGATGAGCGCGATCACCCCGTGCTTGAGGTCCCCGCCCGCGAAGCCCTCGGCGTGGATGTAACTGACCTCCTTCACCTTCAGCGCCGCCTCGAGCGCGAGCGGATAGCTCGGCCCACGGCCGATGACGAAGAGGTGCTCGCGCGTGTGGATGGCCTCGGCGACGTGGCGGATCAGATCGCGCCGGTCGTCGGCCAGCAGCCGCTCGATCTCGTCCGCTGCACGCTCGATCAGCGTAGCCGCGGCGGCGGCCTCGTCCGCGAGCTCGTAGGCGGTGAGCAACAGGATCGCCAGCTTCGCGGTGAAGCTCTTGGTGGCCAGCACGCAGCGCTCGGGACCGGCGCCCAGCGGCACCGTGAGGTCCGCCAGCCGCCAGAGCGTCGAGCCCTCGACGTTCACCATGGCCGCGATGCGGGCGCCGCGCTGCCGGGCCGCGCGTACCGCGTCGATGACGTCGATGGTCTCACCGCTCTGGGACAGCGCGACCACCAGCGCGCCCTCGCCGACGAAGTCGCCCAGGTAGGGAAACTCCGAGGCGCTGGCGACGGTGACGCGGCGGCCGGCGATCCGCGCGAGCAGATACTGGGCGGCCAGCGCGGCGTGGCTCGCCGTGCCGCAGCCGATGACGAAGACGTCGCCGGCGTCCCGGATCATGGCGGCCAGGCGCCGCGCGTGCTCGCCGCCGGCCTCGGCGAGGCGCCGCAGCACCGCGGGCTGCTCGTGGATCTCCTTGGTCATGTAGTCGGGATACCCGGACAGCTCGGTGGCAGCCGCCTCCCACTCGACCTCCGTGATCGCGGGCGTCAGCTCGCGGCCCGTGTCGGCGTCGAAGACGCGACAGCGCTCGCGCGACAACAGCACGGCTTGCCGGTCCTCGACGAAGGTCACGCGCCGCGTGTGCTCGAGCAGCGCGCTGAAGTCCGAGGCGAGCAGGTGGCCGTGATCGCTCCACCCGAGCACGAGCGGCGAGCCGCTCTTGGCCGCGGCGATCTGGCGCGTGCGGACGTCGGCAACGGCGATGGCGTTGAGCCCGCGGAGCCGGCGGAAGGCGGTCATCGTGGCGGTCACGAGCTGCTCGGGGCCGGCCGGCGTCGCGGCCAGGCACTCCTCGATGAGGTGGGCCACCACCTCGGTGTCCGTCTCGGAGCGGAACCGATGCCCGGACCGCACGAGCGGCTCGCGGAGCTCGCGATAATTGGAGACGATGCCGTTGTGGATGAGCGCGAGCCGCCCCGCGCAATCCAGGTGCGGGTGGGCGTTGTGCTCGGTCACGCCGCCATGCGTGGCCCAGCGGGTATGGCCGATACCGATCGCGCTCGCAGGCAGATCCGGCACCGCGTCGCCGATCTTGCCGGTCCGCTTCTCGAGGACCACCTGGTCGCGGTGGCCAACGGCCACGCCCCAGGAGTCGTAGCCCCGATACTCGAGCTTCTTGAGCCCTCGGAGCACCAGGTCCGCCGCGTTCCGATCGTGGCCGACGTAACCGAAGATTCCGCACATGGCTGTCCCCCTGTCCGGGGACGGAATGCGCGAAGAGCAAGGAGGGAGTCGAGAGACGGGTCAGCGTGACCCGCCGGCACCCTGGGCGGCCTTTGTCGGCACGTTACCGCGCCGGTTTGCTCCACCCATCACGACCGTGCCCGCCGAGGGACCATCCGCCGAGTGGTTCGATCGGTCCCTGCCTCGTCATCCGCCCGAAGGCGGACCTGGCGCTCGTCGCACGCGACCCCGCTCAGCTCGTTCCCGCGCCTCCTCCCTCTTCCGGGTGAATGACTCGCGTACGGTGAATGGCTCGCGTCATTTATACCAGATCCCGCAACGGGCGTGATGTGCTTCGCGGTGGGGCTATCGGCCGGATGAGAACGCGCTGGAGCGTCCGAACGGGATGTTGGTGTACATGATCGTGCCGTCGGGCTCGACGATCCGGTGAATGCCGGCCCCCGGCGAGCGCCCCCAGTCGATCGGCGCGTTGTAGTAGCGCAGCACGCGGATCACGTAGTCCTGGGTCTCCGGAAACGGCGGGACTCCGCGGAACGTCAGCACGGCCTTCTCGCCGGCGTTGTAGGCCGCCAGGGAGAGTCGCACGTCGTAGCGGAAGCGTTCCATCAGGGCACGCAGATGACGGGTGCCCGCATGGATGTTCTCGCGCGCGTCGAAGGCGTCCTGGACGCCGAGCAGTGCGGCGGTTTCGGGCATCAGCTGCATGAGCCCGCGGGCGCCCTTCGGGGAGACGGCTCGATAGTCGAAGCTGGATTCCACTCGGATGACGGCCCAGATGAGGCGCTCCGGCACCGCGTATCGTTCGGAGGCCTCGGCGATCTCCCGCGAATAGACCCCGTGCGGCAATGTCTCATGGGCCCTGCGCGGCGTCGACGACGTGAAGACCACTCGTTGGTACGAAGGCCCCGGCCGGGCGCTCGTGAGGTACGTCGCTCCGTCCTGGGCCGCCTTCTTGCGCGCGTCGGCGCCGGCCGGCGTCGCCGCCGCAACAGCGGCGGTGACCGCGAAGAGGATCAGCCAGCGCGGGCCGAAGCCTTCCATGGCAGACCTTCATCGCAAATCCGATACCGGACCAGAACACCGGATATATCAAAGCCTTAGGGGACTCTGGTCAGAAATCACCTTGGTGGGTCTCTGACCGGAGGGATCATTCTCAACCAGTCCCGCGAGGGCTAGCCGATGACCCGCCCGCCCATCACCCGAATCGTGTCCCCCGTCACGTAGGACGACGCGTCGGACGCGAGGAACACGCACGCGTCCGCGATGTCCTCCGGGCGACCGAGCCGCCGGAGCGGAATCTCCTTCACCTGCGCGGGATCGCCGGGCGGCGTCTGCTTGAATTCCGGATACCAGTCGGCGTAGCGCCGCTCGGTGTCGATGAAGCCGGGCACCACCATGTTGGCGCGGATGCCGAAGGGGCCCAGCTCCGCCGCCAGCGCGCGGACGAAGCCGAGCAATCCCGACTTCGCCGCGGTCACCGCCGCCGTGTTCGGCCGGCCCGTGATGGCGGACTGCCCGCCGAGCGCGATGATGCTCCCGCGCTTGCGCTCTTTCATGCCGGGCACGACGGCGCGCGCCAGATAGAACGCCGAGTGCAGATCCACCGCCATCACGCGGTGCCAGTCCTCGAGCGAGGTCTCGGTGATGGCCTTGTGCGGCCGGATGGCCGCGTTGCAGACCAGGACGTCGATGGCGCCGAGCTCGGCGAGTCCCTGCCGGACCATCGCCTCCACCGCGGCCGCGTCGGCGATGTCGGCGAGCGCCCCGACGACGCGGACCCCCGCCTTCCGACACTCGGCGGCCACGGCCTCCAGCTCTTCGCCGTTGACGCGCGTGTTGAGCACGAGATCCGCGCCCTCGGCGGCGAAGGCCAGCGCGACGGCGCGGCCGATGTTCCGGCTGGCGCCGGTGATCAGCGCGGTCTTGCCCTTGAGACTCACCCGGCAAGAATACTGCGAAAGCTCCTGACGCGAGCGGTCTTGACACTCGCGTCGCCCACGGGCTAGCGTCCCGCCGTCCAGAACCGGAGGGACCATGACGAACGCAAGCAGCGGACCCGGGGTGAGCCGGCGCCAGGCTCTCACGCGGATCGGCGCCCTTGGCGCCGGCGCGACGGCGGTCGCCGCCACCCGCACGCGGGGATTCGCGCAGCCAAAGGCCCCCATCACGCTCTCCTTCTGGACGTTCGACAATCCTCAGCAGCGCCCGTGGCTCCACAAGCGCGTCAACCAGTACATGGAGAAGAACCCCAACGTGAAGGTGGACTTCCAGTGGTTCACCTTCGCCGATCTCGGCAAGAAGGTCTCGGTCGGCTACGCGACGGGCACGGCGCCGGACGGGTTCGTCACCGGCGACTGGCTCATGCCGACGTGGCTCGCGCGCAACCTGATCGCGCCGCTCGACGTGAAGCTGCTGGGCTACCCGGCCCTCGACGCGTTCCGCAAGGATCACGCCGACGCCTTCGTGGCGGGCGCGATCAAGGACGGCCAGGCGTACGGCTATCCGCTGTGGTTCTACGGCTTCTGCAACTACCTCAACACGAAGCAGTTCAAGGAGGTCGGCCTCGATCCCGTGAAGGATCAGCCGAGGACGTGGACGGAGCTGGGCGAGGTGGCCAAGCGGCTGACCATCAAGCAGGGGAACAAGTTCACCCGCCAGGGGTTCAAGTTCGCCATGCACGCCGCGCAGTGGACGATGATCCAGCTCAATCCGATCGTCTCCCAGGTGGGCGGCCAGTGGTTCGACGCGAGCGGCAAGTGCACCATCAACAACGAGGCCGGGGTGAAGGCGATGACCATCCGCGCCTCGATCGCCCGCCAGTACGGCGCCGAGGATCCCGCCGACTCGATCGCGACCTTCCCGTTGCCCCAGATGGACTGGCTCAAGGAGCGCTGCTCGATGTTCAGCTGCCACCCCATTCCGCCCGTGGCCATCAAGTCCCAGAATCCCGTGATGGAATCCGAGGGCTACTTCCTGCCCGTGCAGATGGCGGGCGTGACGGCCGACAAGCGCTACACGACGTGCTACGGCTTCAACTTCGTGGTCAACGCGCGCGCGCCGAAGGACAAGCAGGAGGCGTTGCACGACATGTACCGGTTCATCATGTCGGACCTCGTCGACTGCTGGCAGGCCACCGCGCCGTTCACGCTCGCCCGGAAGACCGGCTGGACGGACGACCCGCGGGTGAAGAGCTTCCCGCACGTCGGCGAGATCATCAAAGCCAAGGACAACGGCGTCTTCTTCCCGCGCACCCCGATCTGGACGGAGCTGGCGGACGCGATGCATCGCGCCGTGCAGAAGGTCATGCTCAACAACGCCGACATCAAGGCCGCCCTCGACGAGGCGGCGGCGGAAGTCGACCGGGCGACCGCGGAGTTCAAGAAGGCCTGAGCTACCGCTGGCGGATCCGGCTCTGGGGCATGGCCTTCGTCATGCCCACCATCCTCTTCTTCCTGGTGTTCAAGTACGGCCCCATGCTGTGGGCGATGGGGCTCAGCTTCACCACCTACGACATGATGAAGCCGCCGCGGTGGGTCGGCCTGGAGAACTACGAGAGCATCCTCCGCGATCCGATCTTCCGCGAGGCGCTCGCCAACACCCTCGTCTACATCGCGGGCTCGACGATCTTCATCACGCTCGTGGGGCTGGGGCTCGCGCTGGCCATCAATACGCGGGGTCCCGGCCGGCGCGCCTGCATGAGCGCGATGTTCCTCACCAACATCATGCCGATCCTCGCCGTGTGCCTCGTGTGGCGCTTCCTCTTCCACCCGCACGGCCTCCTGAACCAGTTCCTCGGCCCCCTCGGGTTCGGGCGGCTCGACTGGCTGACGGACTCGGCGCTGGCCATGCCCGCCATCATCCTGGTCACCGTCTGGCGCTTCGCGCCCTACTTCATGGTGGTGTTCCTGGCCGGGCTGTTGACCATCCCGCCCGAGTACTACGAGGCGGCCGAGATCGACGGGGCCAACGCCGTGCGCCGCTTCCGGTACCTCACGCTGCCGCTGCTCATGCCGGTGACGTTCTTCGTGGTCGTGGTGGCCGCGCTCCTCTCCGCGCGGATCTTTCTCATGCCCTTCATCATCACGGGCGGGGGGCCGGGCAACGCGACCCGCGTGCTGTCCATGCTGATCTACGAGACCGGGTTCTCGTACATGAAGATGGGCCGGGCGGCGGCCATCTCCGTGGTGCTCTTCGCGATCGTCATGGTGCTCACGCTCGCCCAGATGCGGCTCTTCATGCGGAGCGAGGAGGAGTACTCGTGAGACGGCGCGCGATGCTGCACGCGCTCAGCCGATGGAGCGGGCTGGCTCCGCTGGCGGCCCTGGCCTTCCTCTTCGTCCTTCCCATCGTCTGGATGACGACCACGTCGTTCCAGGCCGGGGAGAAGATGTTTCAACTCACCACGGAGTGGATTCCCTCCGTCTGGCACCCCGAGAACTACGGCAACGCGCTCTCGCGATCGGCCTTCCCGCGGTTCTTCCTCAACAGCGCCATCGTCTCCGCGTCGGTGATGCTCGGCAACGTCGTCTTCTGCACGCTCGCCGGCTACGGGCTCGCCAAGTTTCGCTTTCCCGGCGACCGGCTCCTGCTCCTGGTGATCCTGAGCACGCTGATGCTGCCGCTGGAGGTGACCCTGGTCCCGACCTTCCTGGTGATCCACAAGCTGGGCTGGGTCAACAGCTACCAGGGCATCGCGGGCCCGCTGCTCATCGACGCGTTCGGCGTGTTTCTCATGCGCCAGTTCATCCTCAAGATCCCGTCGGACTACCTCGAGGCGGCCCGGATCGACGGGGCCGGCGAGCTGCGCATCTTGAGATCGATCATCCTTCCCCAGTGCAAGGCCGCCCTCGCCGTGCTCGCCCTGTTTTCGTTCCGCGACAGCTGGGACCAGTTCCTCTGGCCGCTCGTGGTCGTGTCGCGGGACGAGTTCCGCACGTATCCGCTGGGGCTGGTGCGCTTCGGCGACGACTACGGCAACCCTCCGACCGAGCAGATGGCGATCGCCGTTCTCGCCACCCTGCCGGTCTTCCTCCTCTTCCTCGTGCTCCAGCGCGCGCTGCGCAAGGGCTTCGACCTGTCGGCGTTCAAGGGGTGACACCATGGAGAAGATTCGTATCGCGTGCGGCAATCGCGGCGTCGGGACCTCGCCCCTCTTCGCGGCCGTCGAGGGCGGCTCCATGAAGGACAACGGGCTCGATCCCGAGCTGAAGTTCTACGAGGGCCACCCGAAGGCGCTGCCTGCCCTCGTGGCCGGCGAGGCGGAGTTCACCAACACCGTCTCGCCCGACGTCATCACCGTCGACGTGCGCGACGGCGCCGACGTGGTCATCGTCGCCTCGGCGGTGAGCCGCACCGCCACGTACGTCACCGCGCGACCCGGGCTCACGACGCGCGAGGAGCTGCGCGGCAAGCGCTGGGGCGTGCTCGGCCGCGGCGACGCCGACCACTGCACGATCGCGCTGGCGTTCGAGCGCTGGGGCTGGGACCTCGACAAGGACGCCACGATCGTCGCAGTGGGGACGGGCGGGCCCAAGCTCGAACGGCTCCTCGATCCCACGATGGTCGACGTCGTCATCATGCACTCGCCCGAGCCGTTCCAGGCGGCGAAGCGGGGCTGGAATCTCGTCGAGGATCTCCGGCGGCTCGACGTGGCGTTCCAGAACAGCTGCGCCGCGACGACCCGTCGCTACGCGAAGGCTCACCCCGACGTCGTCCTGCGCTACGTCCGCGCGTACGCCCAGGGCGTCTACCGATTCCGCGCCGACGGGGCGTTCGGCGTCGAGGTGATCCGGAAGTACAGCGGCGAAACGGACCGTGAGGTCCTCGAGGCCTCCTACCTCTACTTCTCCCAGCTCATGGGGGGCACGATGTACCCGACGCCGGAGGGCGTGCGCACCGCCGCGCTCATGCTCCATCGCCTCGAGGTCATTCCGCGCCTCCCGGCGCCCGACCAGTTCATCGACCAGGAGCCGGTGGCGCGCCTGCACCGCGAGGGATTCTTCCGGCGGCTGACCGGGCTCGAGCCCTCCTGAGCAGTGTCGAGGGGTGCCACGGCTCCGCCGGGGCGCCCCGAGCGTTGGCCGGGGGAGTCCGAGGGGAGCGTAGCCCCCTTCGCTTGAAAAGCTGGGGGGCCATCTCGGGGCCCCCCGTCTAAACAGTCCGCTGGCAGAGCACGTTGAGGATCGCGGGCCGGCCCTCGCGGACGGCGGCCAGGCCGCGCTTGAGCGCGGCCGGCAGCTCGCCGGGACTCTCCACACGCTCACCGTAGCCGTCCACGGTCTTCGCCATCTCCTCGAAGCGCGGCGAAGGGGTGAGCTCGCTCAGCGGGAAGCGGCCGCGCGTCTTGGCGACGCCGTCGGCGTGGACGGCCAGCGCCCCGAACTTCACGGCCTCCCACTGCTGGTTGTTGAAGATGACGGTGAGGATCGGCAGCGCGTGGGCGCGCTGCACGAACAGGCAGGATAGCGGCTCGCCGAAGAAGTAGGCGCCGTCCCCCACGGTGGCGATGACCGTCGCGTCCGGGCGCGCGAGCTTCACGCCCAAGGCGGCGCCGAGCCCGAAGCCGAGGCCGCTCGAGTGCGGCGACCCGAAGTAGCTGCCCGGCCGCGTGAACGCGGCGAACCGCCGGTCCAGCGGGTACTCGTTCACGACCACCGTGCTCTCGTCGACGAGCTCGCCGATGCACCGCGACGCCCACGCGAAGCCGATCGTCGGCGCGCTCGCCTGCCTCAGCGCCGTCTCGTCCCACGCCGCCTGACGCTTGCGATGCTCGGCGACGATGCGCTCGCGACGGCGGCCCACCGCCTGCCGATCGGCGTGACGCCGCACGGCCTCCGCGAGCAGCGGCAGCGCCGCCCCCGGCGTGGCAACGATCGGCACGTCGCACGGATAGCTGCGCATCGGGTAGCGCGAGAAGAAGGGATCGACGCCGAGGTGGATGATGGGCGCGCCCGGCGCCGGCTTCTTGAGGTGTGGATACCAGGGCACGTCGGCCTCGACGACCAGGACGGCGTCGGCCTCGCCGAGCGAGGGATTCGTGGTGCCGGACTGGTTGTAGCCGAGATGCAGGTCGTGTCGATGCGAGACATTCATGTAGATCGGATCGGCCTCCACGACACCGATCCCGCCCGCCTCCGCCACCTCGACGAGGCCGGCGACGGCGCGCGCATCGATCCCCGCCGCCGAGGTGAGGATGATCGCGTGCTCGGCGCGCGCGAGGATGCGGGCGGCCTCGTCGATCCGTGCGGGATCCGGGAAGCGCTCGCTGCGGGACTGACGCCGCGGCGGCGAGGTGATCGTCATCGCCCCGGGACGGGCGGCCAGCACTTCACGCGGCAGCGTGAGGTACACCGGCCCCCGAGGCTCGGCGAGCATGAGCTCGAAGGCGCGGTCCACCACCGACTCGATCTGCACGGGCGTTCGCAGCTCGTAGTCCCATTTGACGTACTCGCGCAGCATGGCGGCCTGGTCGAAGCTCTCCTGCGCCCAGTGGATGTGCAGGTCGCGCGCGCCGGGCAGCCCTTCCTCCGTGATCGGCGTCCGCCCGGCGCTCATGAGAATGGGGACGTTCGCGCGGGACGCGGTGATGATGGCCGTCGACGCATTGCCGGTGCCGACGTTGACGTGGACCATGACGGCGGCGGGTCGCCCGCCCGCGGCGTAATATCCGTGAGCCATCGACACGGCGACGAACTCGTGCGGCACCACCATCGGGCGCGGCGCGCGGCCGCCCCCGGCCTCGAAGCGCGCGAACGCCTCCACGAGCGACGCGAAGTCCGTGCCGGCATTGCCGAGGAAGACGTCGATGCCGCGGTCCTTGAGCAGCTCGAGGTACGCCTCCGCCGTCGTCTCGGGATGCAGTGTCCGGGAACTCATGGACGAATCTCCTCTCCCTAGCGCCCCAGCGCCTTCAGCACGTACCGGTTGTCGAAGAGGCTCTCGGGGTCGATCTTCGTGCCGGCCGGAACGACGTCGAAGACCCGCATGGTCTCGATGACCCGGGCCACGCCCTCGCGGCTGACGAGCGAGTCGGCCGGGAACGCCTCGCGGGCGTGCTCGAACGACTCGGCGTAGAGCTTCGGGTCGCCGCTCAGCTCCCGGGGCAGCGCCTTCGCCAGCTCCTCCCCTGAGGATCCCACGATGAGCTTGTTGGCCCGGACCAGCGCGTTCACCATCTTCTGCACCGTGGCCGGCCGCCTGGCGATGACGTCCGGGCGCGTGAGGAGCGTCGTCCCCTGCACCTCGCCGCCCATGGCCTCGACGGTGCCCTTCGTCGTGAACATGTCGACGAGGGCGTAGCCCTTGCCCTGCTTGAGGAACACCGTGAAGAACGGATCGACCATCATGCCGGCGTGGACCGAGTCCTTCTCGAGCGCGAGCGGCATGGTGTTGCCGCCCGCGCCGACGATCTTCACCTCGTCGGCTTTCACCCCGCTCTTCACCAGCAGATAGCCCAGCACCATGTGGGTCTGCGATCCCGGCGAGGTGACGCCCAGCGGGCGGCCCTTCAGGTCGGCGATCGACTTGATCTCGCCCTTGTACTTGTTGGCCACCACCAGGCCCATCACCGGCAGCCGGACGTGCGAGTGCACGGCGATGAGGTCCTTGCCCCGCGTCCTGGCCTTGATGGCGTGATCGATGGCGTTGGCGCTGAAGTCGACCGAGCCGCCGATGAGCGCCGAGGCGGCCTGCGAGCCGCCGCCCTTGATGTCCAGGATCTCGACGTCGAGCCCCTCCTCGGCGAAGTAGCCCTTGGCCTTGGCCAGCGCAGTCGGCAGATACACCATGAGGGCGACTCCGCCGACTCCGACGGTGACCTTCTCGGCCGCCCGGCTTGCCGGCGCGCCCCCGGAGACGAGGACCGCGAGCAGGACCGCCACGGCGACGATGCGACGCAGGAGCGTTGTCATGACGTCCTTCCCCTCGCGCGAGCGCCTCATTTCGGAACCGGCTTCCAGTACGAGAACCGCGCGTCGAGGCGCTGCAGGCCGATGTCGATGGCGATGACGGCCGCCATCAGGACGAGGAGCCCGGCCAGCACGCCGGTGGCGTTGAACATCGACTCCGCATAGGAGATGACGTAGCCCATCCCTTCGTGCGAGCCGAGGTATTCCCCGACCACGGCGCCGATCAGGGCGAAGCCGACGCTGGTGCGAAGGCTCGCGAAGATCCACGTGAGGGCCGAGGGGAGCAGGACGTGGCGGATCATGTGGCGCGGACTCGCCCCGAGGATCCGGGCGTTGTTGACCAGGTCACGATCCACCTCGCGGATGCCGGTGTAGGTGCTGAAGAAGACGACGAAGAAGACGAGAGAGACGACCATCACCACCTTGGAGAGCAGGCCGAGGCCGAACCAGAGGATGAACAGCGGCGCCAGCACGACGCGGGGCATGGCATTGAGCGCCACCATCAGCGGATCGAAGATCCGGGCCAGCTTCTCCCAGTGGGCGAAGAGGAAGCCGACAGCCACCCCGAGCAGCGTCCCCAGCAGGAAGCCGATGATCGTCTCCTGCATGGTCACCACCAGGTGACGGAAGATGAACCCGGTCCGGATCCAGTCGGCGATCTGCATCGCCAGCACCGTGGGCTGGCTGACGAAGAACGGGTCGACCCAACCCCGGCGCGTCGCGGCCTCCCAGAGGATCAGGAACGCCCCCAGGAGAACGACTCGCCAGAGGTAGACCTCAGCCCGCGAGACCTTGTCGACTCCGCTCGTAGCCAACACGCACCTCGTCCTTCAGGTCCTTCCAGATCGTCTCGTACAGACGGCCGAAATCGGGATGGAAGCGGATCTCGGTGACCGAGCGCGGGCGCGGCAGGCTGATCGTGTAGACGGCCTTGACGCGCCCGGGCGAGGCGGTCATCACCACGATGCGGTCCGACAGCGCGATGGCCTCCTCGAGGTCGTGGGTCACGAACACGACCGTGCGACGGGACTGAGCCCAGATCTCCAGGAGGTCGTTCTCCATGAGATTCCGTGTCTGCACGTCCAGCGCCCCGAACGGCTCGTCCATCAGCACGATCTGAGGCTCGTAGACCATCGTCATGGCCAGCGCCACCCGTTTGCGCATGCCGCCCGACAGCTGGTGAGGATGATAGCGCTCGAAGCCGGTGAGACCGATCCGGGCGATCCAGTCGGCCACGCGCGGGCGCGCCGAAGCCGCGTCGACCCCACGGAACAGGAGCGGCAGACCGACATTCTGGGCGACGGTCTTCCAGGGAAAGAGGGCGTCGCGCTGGAAGACGAAGCCCAGGCGCGCGTTGACCCCGTCGACGGGCTGCCCGTCCAGGCTGATGTGGCCCGCGCTGATCGGCACGAGCCCCGCGATGAGGCCGAGGAGCGTGGATTTGCCGCAGCCGGAGGGTCCCACGATCGACACGAACTCGCCGCCGCCGATGTCGAACGAGACGTCCTGGACGGCGGTGAATTCCCGGTCCTCGCGCGGCAGCGCGAAACGTTGGGTCACCTGCTCGAGGACGATGCGGCCCGTGCGATCGCTGGCTGGTGCAGACGTAGGCGCGATTATAGCGCGGGGGCTGGAGGGTCGCTGGCACTCCGGAGCACCCGACTGACGTCGGCGTGGGCCATCACGATGTCCGGAGAGTCCTGCAGCGCGGCGTGGTATCGATCCCGGAACTCGCCCGGCTCCCCGGACTTGAGCAATCGGTGCGCCTCTCGGAACGCGCTCCGCATGGTCTCCGGGGCGATGGCTTCGTCCGCATCCACGACTTCGTCGATCTGAGCGATCAGCATCGAGAGCGATCGCAGCCAGGCGAACTGCTCGTCGTTGAGCACGAGACCGAACAGCTCGCGGGAGGGGATGGCGCCGTGGCGATCCTCGTACAGACCCCGCTCGCGATCGAGGAGAAGCCGGTGAAGCCGCACCAGGCGCGTGCTCAGGTCACGCAGTCGCTCGCGGTCGTGGCTCCCCATTCCGTGCGCCACGCCACTCACGCGGTGTCGTCGGGCGGCACCGTGCGGAGCAGCCGCCGCACGGGCGACACGATCACCGGCAGCGCGACCACGATCAGGGCGGCGGCGATGAGCACGGTGGCGATGGGCCGCGTCATCAGAATCGAGAACCGGCCGTTCGACATGAGCAGCGACTGGCGGATCGATTCCTCCGCCATGCGCCCGAGCACGAAGGCCAGCACGAGCGGCGCGGCCTCGAACCCGAAGCGCTTCATGAGCAGACCGATCACGCCGAAGGCCAGCATCACCACGATGTCCCAGACGTTGGCCGACTCGCTGTAGACGCCGATCACGCAGAACAGCAAGATCAGCGGGAACAGGATCCCGTACGGCACCCGCAGCAGCTGCACCCAGAGCCCGATGAGCGGCAGGTTGAGCACGAGCAGCATGAGGTTCCCGACGTACATGCTCGTGATGACGCCCCAGAAGATCTCGGGGTGCTCCTTGATGAGGAGCGGACCCGGCTGCACGCCGTGGATCAGAAAGGCGCCGAGGAGCACGGCCATGACCACGTTCGGCGCGAAGCCGAGGGTGAGGAGCGGGATCATCGAGCCGCCCGTGGCGGCGTTGTTCGCGGCTTCGGGACCCGCGACGCCCTCGATGGCGCCCTTGCCGAAGCGCTCGGGCTGACGGGCGATGCGCTTCTCGAGCGCGTACGAGACGAACGTCGGGATGATGGCGCCGATGCCGGGCAGGATGCCGAGCAGGAAGCCGAGCACGCTGCCGCGGGCGATCGGCCCCGCCGAGCGCCTCCAGTCCTCGCGGCTCGGCATGAGCCCCTTGATCCGCGTATCGAAGACCTCCTGCTTCACGCCCTGGCCGATGTTGAGGAGCACCTCGCTGATCCCGAAGAGCCCCATGATGATCGGCACCAGCCCCAGCCCGTCGCCGAGGGTCACGCTGCCGTAGGTGAACCGCGGCGAGGCGGCGATCGGATCGAGCCCGACGGTGCCGAGGAGCATTCCCAGGAGCGCCATGGCGACCGCCTTCAGCTTGCTGCCCGCCGTGAGGTAGGTCACCATCGTGAACCCGAGGAGCAGCAGACCGAAGATCTCGGGCGGGCCGAACCGCAGCGCGACCGAGGTGAGCGGCGGCGCCAGCAGCATGATGCCCAGCACGCTGAACGTCCCTGCGATGAACGAGCCCAGGGCCGAGATCCCCAGCGCCGGGCCGGCGCGGCCCTGCCGGGCCATCTGGTAGCCGTCGATGCACGTCACCACCGAGGCCGCCTCCCCGGGGATGTTCACGAGAATCGACGTGGTGGACCCGCCGTACATCGCGCCGTAGTAGATGCCCGCCATCATGATGATGGACGCGGTGGGCGACATCGCGAAGGTGATGGGCAGGAGCAGCGACATGGTCGCCACCGGACCGATGCCGGGCAGCACGCCGATGAGCGTGCCCACGAAGACGCCGACGAAGCACGCCGTCAGATTCGGAGGCTGCAGGCTGACCGAGAGCCCGTATGCGAGGCCGTGAAGCAGGTCCACGACCGTCAGCCGCCCCAGGGACCGGCGGGGAGCTGCACGTTGAGCCATACCTTGAACACGAGGTAGGTCACCAGCGCGGTGACGAGCGAGCTGGCGACGGCCACGAGCCACCGCTGCCGCTCCAGCGCCCTGAAGAAGAACACCAGCAAGGCGAAGGTCGCGGCCACGAACCCCGCCGACTCCAGCACGAGGGTATAGACGAACAGCGCCGCCATCGTGGCGCCGATCTTCGGCCATCCCAGACGCGCGGCGGACACCGCGTCCGCCCCACGCGCACGCGCGGCGATGACGAGAAGACCCGTGCACACCAGCGAGAACCCGGCGGCGAGGACGACGGGAAAGAAGCCGGGGCCGGGCCGTGCGAGCGATCCGAAGCGGAGCCGGCCGGCTTCCTCGAGGGCGATGAGGCCGAACACGAGCAGGACGGCGGCCGCGCCGCGATCGCGTCCCGTCACTAACGACCCAGATTCAGCTTCCTGGCCAGGCGCGTCACCACCGCGTTCTCGCGCTCGACGAGCGTCAGCGTCGCGGCGGGGTCGCGGTACTCGACGGTGAGCCCGGCCTTGTCGATGGCGGCGATCACGTCCGGGTCTCTCATCGTTTTCTCCAGAGCGGCGGAGAGACGATCGACGATCGGCTTCGGCGTCTTCGCGGGCGCGTACAGCTCCATCCACGTGCTCAGCGAGGCGTCGGGTTGGCCCTTCTCGGTCATCGTCGGCGCGCTGGCGATCACGGGCAGGCGCTTGCTCGCGCTGGTGGCGAGGACCACGAGGTCGCCCGAGCGCACCACGGAGAGCACGGCGCTCAGGGCGGCGGCGCCGATGGGGACGTGGCCGCCGAGGAGCGCGTTCTTCACGGGGCCGGAGCCGCTGAACGGCACGTGGGACAGCGTGAGGCCGTAGGCCTGCTGCAACAGCTCCATGTTGAAGTAGCTGTTGGTCCCCAGGCCCGCCGACCCGTAGGTCACCGACCCCGGATTCTTCCTCGCGTGGTCGACGAACTCTTCCAGCGTCTTCCACGGCGCACCCGCCTTGACGAGGATCACCCCCGAGTCGATTGCGTAGCTGCCGATGACGGCGAAGTCCGAGATCTTGTACGTCACGTCCGGCTGCGTGGCCGGCAGGATGGTCAGCGTGGAGCGCACGGTGGCCGCGAGCGTGTAGCCGTCCGGCCTGGCCTTGGCCACGCCGTCCATGCCGACCGCGCCGCCGCCGCCCGGCTTGTTGACGAGCACGACGGGCACGCCGAGGCTCGCGGCGAGCTGCGGCTGGATGACGCGGATGGCCGTGTCGGTGGGGCCGCCCGTCGCGAACGGAACGATGAACTGGATCGGCCGCGCTGGATACGGCTGCGCCCACGCGCGCGGAACGACGGCGGGCGGGGCCACGGCCAGCGTGAGCAGCGCGGCGGCGACCAGGAGCGAGCGGCGCATCAGTCCTCCTTCGTGAGCGGAAACGACCACGGGTTGATCTGCTCCGCGGTGCGGCCGAGCGGATCCCACTCCTGCACGCGCCGCCACACCGTCTCGCCCGCCTCCTGCGCCTGGCGCCGCACGGCCGCGAGATCGACGCCGGGAATCACGCGATCCCGCATGCGGACGGCGCCATCCACGATCACGGTGACCACGTCGTCGCCGATGCCGCACTCCACCAGCGCCTTGATCGGATCGCGCACGGGCCCGAAGCGCAGCGTGTCGCGCGTCGCGAGGTCGATCACCACGAGGTCGGCCTTGGCCCCGGGCGCCAGCCGGCCGAGGTCGTCGCGGCCGAGGGCCCTGGCGCCGCCCAGCGTGGCCGCCTCGAACACCTCGGCCGCGGAGGCCGCGAAGAGGTTGTGGCTCACCACCTTGCCGAAGTAGGACGCGATGCGCATCTGCATGATGAGGTCGCGCGGATAGGTGTCGCTCCCGAGGGCGAGGTTGACGCCGGCCGCGCGATACTTCGGCCAGGAGTCGAGGTAGCGCGCGCGCCGCGCGATGTTCACCGGACAGTGCGAGACGGTCACGCGGTGGCGGCCCATCAGCTCCAGCTCGCGGCCGCCGGAGTAGTTCAGCAGCGCGTTGTCCGCGATGAGGTTGCCGTGCCCGATGGTGAGGTCGGGGCCGAGCAGCCCGACGCTCTCCAACAGCTCCACCGGGGTCATGCGGTGCTCGCGCAGGATCTCGTAGAACTCGAGGACGTTGTACGCGGCGTGGGTCACGATCGGCAGTCGCAGCTCGTCGGCCGCCTTGCGGGTCGCCTGCAGCAGGTCGAGCGTGCAGGTCTCGACCTCGCGGGGGGCGAGCAGGCCGCGCACCCGGCCGTGCACGGTGCCGTCGACGCGGCGGATGAACGCCATCGCGCGCTCGAACTCCTGGCGGCCCGCCGCCTCGTCGATCACGCGCTTGAGCCGGCCCTTCTCGTCGCCCACCCAGCGCCCTGAGTCGTAACCCGCCCCGAGATAGGCGCGGAGCCCGAGCCGCTCGACCTCGCCCAGCAGCGCTTCCTGCACGCCGAGCTGGCTGCCGAACTCCATGAACGTCGTGATGCCGTTGCGCAGCATCTCCGCGACGGTGAACGTCGCGAGCAGACGGTTGCCGGCCTCCGCGTCGGCATCCGTCGGGCGCGCGTAGCGCGGGTCGCCGCCCACGCGGGTGCCCTCGCGCGGCACGCTGATCTCCAGGAAGGGCTGGCCGTAGAACTCCGGCCGCCCGGTGTCGGTGATGAGTCGGTGCGAGGCGCGGTGGCCGGAGTGCACGTGGGTGTCGATGAACCCCGGGCAGACCAGCATGCCGCGCGCGTCGATCTCCGCGTCGGCGCGCCCGTCGAAGCGGCGGCCCACGTGCACGATGCGGTCGTCCTCGCACACCACCACGCCGTCGGGAACGAGGGTGTGGCCGCCTCTCGCGAAGCCGACCACCCAGCCGCCGCGCACGAGGGTCCGCATCACTACGCGAGCTTCGGGTACCCGGCGTCCTTCGCCGCCTGCTCGCGCTGCAGGAACACCTCGAAGGCGGCGGGCGTCACGCGGTCGAAGCGCGTGAGGAGCACGTCGTCGAGGAGCGGACGCGCCTCGGCGGCGTGGTGCGCCGTGACCAGTGCCTGCGTGAGCCGCTCCCGCGTGCCCGCGTCGACGCCGCTGGAGGCGACGAGCGGCGGGCTCGGCGCCGGCACGGTCGTCTCCACCACCCGCACCCGCGCGGCGACGGTCGGGTCGTGGCGGCGGAGCAGGTCGAGCGCGTACCCGTCGACGGCCGCCACGTCGGCCTCGCCCTTGACGACCAGGTCGAACAGGGGCCGCTGGCGCACGTAGGGACCGAGCACGGCGCGATAGAGGGCAGGACGCGCGGGCGAGACGTGCTTCAGCAGATGGTGCCGGGGCGCGTTGTAGCCGGAGTGCGAGTGCTCGGTGGAATACGCGATGACGCCGCCGAAGGTGTCCTCGAGGGTCCGGTGCGGTCCGGCCGCGCTCACGATGAAGTCGGTCACGTACGCGGCCCGATCGCCGTAGCGAAGCGGTGACGGCACGGGCGCCGCGAGCAGCGCGGGTCGGTCGCGCCGCAGGGCCCAGGGATAGCCGCACATGAAGACGCAGCCCATGTCCTGCCGCGCCCAGAGCTCGTCGAGGTTCGTGGGCGTCGACTGGTCGATCACCGCGAGCTCGACCCCCGCCGCCCGCGCGATCCACTCCAGCAGGCGCTGCCAGGCGGCCGCCAGCGACGGCGACCACGCATACATCCGGGCCGACGCGATCACCGGAACGCTTTCGCTTCCACGAGCTCGGGGCGCTGGCTGTCGGCGGACGCGGCGGTGGCGAGCAGCCTGCCGTAGTACGTCCTGGCCTTTTCGCGATCGCCCGCGCGCTCCGCGGCCTTGGCCACGCCGTACAGCGCCTTGAATCGGTTGGGCGCCACGCGCAGCGACGCCTCGTAGGCCTGGCCGGCCGGGCCGGGCTGGCCCGCCTCCATCAGCATGTCGCCGAGCAGCTCGCGGGCGGTGACGATCGGTCCCGGCGTGATGTTGTGCTTCTCCGTCGACGCCTCGAGCTCGACGGCCGAGCCCATGAGGGCGGAGGCCTCGTCCCCCTTGCCCTCCGCGCGCGCCGTCCACGCCGCCGCCGCGCGCCGCTGGATCTCGATCTGCTCGGCCCAGTACGCATCCTTCATGAGGTCCTTCAACGCCGCCAGCCTGTCGACGTCGCCGCGGGCACGCGCGGCGTCGCCGCTCCGCGCGGCCCCGATGGCGCGCGCAAAGTAAATGATCGATTCCGTGTGCGGGAACCGATTGGGGCGCGGATCGATGGCCGCGGCCTCCGTCCACTTGCCACGCTCCATCGCCCAGCGCGCCTCGATCGCCGCCATGGCGAAGTGGGCGGTGGGACGCCCGGAGTCGTACGCGCGCGCCGCGAGATCGGCCATGATGGCGCGCGCCTCGTCCACCACCTTCTTCGCCTGCGCGTCCTGGGCCTGCTGCAGGTAGCCGTACACGAGGTAGTCCAGCGCGTGCATGTGGTCGTCGGGGTTGCCGCGGCTCTTCTCGGCGGCGGCGGCCGCGATGTTGCTCTTGACGGTGTCGGGCCACATGCCGAGCAGCACGTAGATGTGCGAGGGCATGTGCAGCGCGTGCGGCACCGAGGGCGCGAACTGCGCGTAGCGGCGCGCGGCCGGCAGCCCCTGTTGGGCGAGCGCCGGATAGTCGTAGCCGTGGATCATGTAGTGCGCGGCGCCGGGATGGTCGGGCTCGGCCGCGAAGATCTTCTCGGCGATCTGCGCCGAGCGCTTCTGGTTCGCGTACGTCTTGTCCCTGGGATCCGCGGTGGCCTGCAGCGACAGCGCGTAGAAGGCCATCACCTCGCGATCATCCGGATAGCGCTGAGCCATCTGCTCCATCGCGCGGCCGTAGGCGAGGGCGCGCGTGCGGTGGTCGGCCTTGTCGGCGTCCTTGAAGAACGCCTCCGCGGCGGCGACGAAGTCGCCCTCGCGCGGCGGCAGCGTGCGGCGCACGCCCTTGGCCTTCTCGACGGCCTCCGCGCCGCGCTTGAGCGCCGCGGGCGGCGGGGGCGACCAGATCTGCGTCCAGCTGGTCATGGCCAGACCCCAGTACGCCATCGCGCAATCGGGATCGGCCTGGGCGATCTGCGTAAAGGCCTTCGCCGCCTCGAGGTACCAGAACGAGTGCAGCAGCGCCACCGCCCGCTCGAACGGCTGCTGCACCGCCGGGCTGCAGGACACGGGGAAGCGCACCTGCCCGATCTTCTCCGCCTGGTCGGCGACCACGACCGTCGCGACGACGAGCGCCATCACGATGCTGAGCACCGACGCGTTCCGCTTCATGCTGGGCCTCCTCGATTCGGGGACCCCGAGTCTACCGTAATCGATGCGGACGCAGGCCCCGACGTCACGGTCGTCGCGCGCTCGAGGCTGCTCATCGCGTATCCACGCTCGCGCCAGGCGTGGAGGCCCCCTGCCAACGGACGCACGCGCTCGATACCGCGCCCTCTGAGCATGAGCGCCGCACGGGCGCTGGAGGCCTCGTTGGGTCACGTGCAATAGAGCACGATGTCGCGGTCGCGCGGAATCTCCTGATGACGGGCCTCCAGCTCCTCGGTCATGAGGTGGAGCGCGCCGGGGATGATCGACGGCTCGGCGTCGAAATCGATCCGGGCGCGCAGGTCGACGATCATCACATCGTCGCCGGCGTCCAGCCGGGTCTTGAGCTCCTCGGGCGTGATCCGCGCGATCCTGATCGCCCTTAGAAATCGCTGGCGGGCGACGAATTTCCAGGCGATGTAGCCGCCGAGACCGGCCACCGCGAGGGCGACCGCCCCGCTGCCGAGGCGAGCGACGTAGGCGGCCGCCACCTCGAGTTGACGGCTGAACAGCCAGCCGACACCGGCGAATACGCCCGCCCAGATCAGGCCGCCGAGCCCGGTGAACACGACGAAGCGGAGCAGCGGCATCCGGATGATGCCGGCGAGCGGCGGCGCCGCGGTGCTGAAGCCCGGCACGAACTTGGCGACCAGCAGCGAGCGCGCGCCGTGAACGCTGAAGACGCTTTGAGTGCGCCGCACGCACGAGTCGGGCTCGAGCGCGATGCGACACAGCCAGCCGAGGACGCGGCCGCCTCGGCTGCGGCCGATCCAGTACCAGATGGTGTCGCTGCCGAGCGACGCGAGCGCCGCCAGAACCAGGACGAGCGCGAGGCTCAATCGACCCGTGCCGGCGAGCGCTCCCGCGGCAAGAAGGACGGGCGCGGCGGGAATCGGCAACCCGATCTGCTCGGCGAAGACCCAGCCGAAGACGACCACGTAACCGTACCGGACGAGAACGTCGATCGCCCCGTCCATCGCGGGCGGCACTATAGCACGCACGGCCGGGCGTCGCGCCACACGCGCTCCCCGAGCGGAACGCCTGTACCATCTCGCCATGTCGACGCTCGAGACCCGGCGCGAGCAGATGTTCCCGAAGCTCAGCCCGGAGGAGATCGAGCGGCTCCGCCGCTTCGGCACCGTGCGGCGCTACCGGGCCGGCGAAGCGCTGTACAGGACGGGCGAGATCAGTCCGGGGATGTTCGTCATCATCTCGGGGTCCGTCTCCGTCACGCGGCGCGAGGGCCTGGGACGCGTGCTCCCGATTCTCGAGGAAGGGCCGGGTGACTTCCTCGCCGAGGTGGGCCAGCTCTCCGGCCGTCCCTCCTTCGTCGACGCTCACGCGATCACGGACGTGGAGACGCTGCTCGTTCCCACCGATCGACTGCGGGCCCTGCTGATCGCCGAAGCCGAGCTCGGCGAGCGGATCATACGCGCGCTGATCCTGCGCCGGGTCGCCCTGGTCGAAGCCGGCGCCGGCGGCCCCATCCTGATCGGTCCGCCCGGCAGCCTCGACGTCGTGCGCCTGCAAGGCTTTCTCGCCCGCAACGCCTGGCCCCATCAGGGGCTAGATCCCACCGAGGATCGCGATGCGGCGGCGCTCCTCGAGCGGTACGCGCCGCGCCCCTCGGACCTGCCGCTGGTCGTGTGCACCGACGGATCGGTCCTCAAGAACCCCCGCGAGGGCGAGCTGGCCGACTGCCTGGGCATGGTACGCATCGATCATCCCGACCGAACCTACGACGTCGCCGTCGTGGGGGCAGGCCCTGCCGGTCTCGCCACGGCGGTGTATGCGGCCTCCGAGGGCCTGTCGGTGATCGTCTTCGACGCGGCGGCGTTCGGCGGCCAGGCGGCGGCGAGCGCGCGCATCGAGAACTATCTCGGATTCCCCGCGGGGATCTCCGGGCAGGACCTCATGGGCCGCGCGTACGTGCAGGCCCAGAAGTTCGGGGCCGAGATGGTGATCCCGAGCCAGGTCGTGCGTCTGGACTGCACCGGCACTCCCCTCGCTCTCGAGGTGGAGGACGGCCGCCGCGTGACGGCGCGCGCGGTCGTCCTGGCCAGCGGCGCGCGCTATCGGCGGCCCGCCATCCCGAAGCTCGAGGCGTTCGAGGGCCGGGGCGTCTGGTACTGGGTCTCACCCATCGAGGCTCGCCTGTGCCGGCAGCAACACGTCGCGCTCGTCGGCGGCGGTAACTCGGCCGGCCAGGCCGCCGTGTTCCTCTCCCGCCACGCCGCGAAGGTGTCCATGCTCGTTCGCGGCGACGGTCTCGCCGCGACCATGTCGCGCTACCTCATCGACCGGATCGAGGCCACGCCGAACATCGAGGTCCTGACCCGGACGGAAGTCGTGGCGCTGATCGGCGCGCCCGGCTCGCACCTGGAGCGCGTGCGCTGGCGGCGCACCACGACGGGCGAGGAGACCGAGCTGCCGATCCGCAACCTCTTCCTGTTCGTGGGCGCCGATCCCGCGACGCAGTGGCTGCAGGGCTGCGGCGTCGCGCTGGACGCCAAAGGCTTCGTTCGCACGGGATCGGGCGATGGCCAGTCCCGGCCGTTGCCGCTGGAATCGAACGTCCGCGGCGTGTTCGCGGTGGGCGACGTCCGCTCGGAATCCGTCAAGCGGGTGGGCGCGGCGATCGGCGAGGGGGCGGCGGTGGTGGCGCAACTCCACACGGTGCTCGCGGAGACGGCGACGGCCGCGCGCTGAGGGCGCGCGGCGCGTCCACTCAGTGGGCGAGGCTCGGACTCGGCAGCGCGGCGGCGAGCTGGCGGGGCGGGCGGAAGCTGAAGGCGATGGCCACGGCCCCGAGGCCGATCCCGAACGAGCCGATGTAGAGCCAGAAGTAGCTGCCGAACGCGTCGTACAGCCAGCCGCCGGCCCACGGCCCGAGGGCCATGCCCAGGGTGGACACGAAGGCGACCGCGCCGAAGACGGTCCCCATGATCCGCTCGCCGAAGTACTCGCGCACGAGGATCGCGTAGAGCGGCATCACGCCGCCATAGGCGAAGCCGAACATCAGCGCGAGCGCATAGAAGCTCGCGGTGTCGCGCGTGAAGAGGTAGAGGCTCACGGCGACCGCCTGCAGCGCGAGCCCGCCGACCAGCACGCGCTTGGCGCCGACCCGGTCGGCCACGAGGCCGCAGAGGATCTTGCCGCCCAGCGAGGCCAGGCCGGCCGCGCTGAGCACGGTGGCGGCCGCCATCGCCGGCACGCCGTGGTCGATCGCGTGGGTGACCATGTGAAAGATCGGTCCCGAGTGCGCCGCGCAACACGCGAAGAACGTCAGCGCGATGGCGGCGAACTGCGGCGTGCGCAGCGCCTGCGCCACCGTGAGCCCAGGGCCCTCGGCGCTCGCCGCGACAACGGCGGCCGTCGGCAGCGCCGGCGGCTCGCGCACGAGCAACGCGGCGGGAATGATGACGAGCCACGCGAGGTCACCGATCACCAGCATGGCGAAGCGCCAGTCGTAGCTCGTGATGAGCCAGCGCGCGAGGGGCGCCGCCGTCGACGACCCGAGGCTGAGCCCGGCCGAGACGAGCGCGACGGCGAGACTGCGATGCTGGGTGAACCAGCGGGTGGTCGTCGCCGTCAGTGGCGTGTAGAGGCTGCCCGCCGCGAAGCCGACGATGACACCGAAGAGGACCTGGAACTGGCCGAGGGTCGCCGCCTGGCTCGCCGTCACCAGGCCGAGGCCGAGCAGGACGCCTCCGCAGAGCACGACCGCGCGCGTGCCGAACCGATCGGACAGCGCGCCCCAGGCGAACGATCCGACCCCCATGCTGAGGAAATTGAGGAGCGCGGCCATCGAGATGCCCGTGCGGGACCAGCCCATCGCTGCCGACATGGGCGCCAGGAAGACGCTGAGCGAGAGCATCGCCCCGAGCCCGACACAGGTCACCACGATCCCGACGCCGACGATGATCCAGCCGTAGAAGAGCCTCATATTCCCCCTGTGCCGCCCTCGGCGGCCTCCATCAGCGGCCTCTATCAGTAGGTCGAACGGCGTGTGCCCGGGTCGACACCTGCCGGAAATTGTCAGCCGGCCGCGGGACGCCCATCAAGAGAGCCCCTATCCGGGGGGTCCGAACCTCCCCAGTGGGGTGGACAAAATTCCTCTCTCTGCGGGTAGGCGCCGCCGTCGGCGCCGAGTAGCGTGGAGTGCAGTCGCGCGCCTGCACCCGGAACGCGCCACGGGCCAGGACGCCGCACGGAGGTGTCCCTGTATGTCGGCCCACAAGGGCTCGCTCACCGTCCCGATCCAGGCGTCCATCGACCGGACCATCGACGACCTCATGGTCTCACTTCCGGACCCCGACCGACTCCTTCCGGACGAACGCCGCGGGCTCATCGCGCGCTACGCCGCCGTGCTCGAGGGGAACTTCATCTACTGGATGACGGCCGCGCGGCTCGCCGTCGCCTCGGACGAAGCCAAGGCGATCATCGAGGACAACCTCCGCGAAGAAGTCCGTGACAATCATCCAGGAATGCTGCGGCGGTTCGCCCTCGCGGCCCACGCCGCCCCGACGGATTCCGATGCCCTGGCCGTCTATCGCAATCTCGAGAACGTCCGCCTCTTCGTCGCTCGGCTCTCGGCGGTGAAGATCGTGCTGATGATGGCCTTCTTCGAGGGCTTCATCACCCGGTTCATGCCGTATCTGGCGGACCTCGCCGCGCGCCAGGGCTCGGCAGAGCGGGAGTATACCGACGTGCACGGCGTCGTCGACATCGTGCACACCGAAGGGCTCTTCCGGGCGCTCGAGGCGGAGATGATGCTGCTGAGGCCCGACGTCCCCGAGCCGACGACGAGCTTGTTCACGGGCGTGGAGACCCTCCAGGCCCTGATCCAGAACGTCATTCATCCGCACGGTGCGCTCGTCGCCGACGGCGCTGAATCAACGGCGGCAGCCGCCTGAGCGGCGCATCAATCCGCCGGAGGTCGGGATCATGTCCGTGACAGGCAGCGTCATCGCCCCTGCCCGGACCTCGCTGTGGAGCGCGTTGAACGGCGCCGGCCCGCTGTCCGACCGCGCTCTGTGGGGAGCCGAGGCGAGCGTCTCGCTGGGCGATCTCGTCGACGGCGGCAGTCTCGGAGGGCGGCTCGACGAGCTCCGCGATCGCTCGGTCCTCGTCGCCACTCGGGATCAGCTCACGGCGGCCCTGGCGCTGATCGAGCTCGATGGCGTCGCGTCCCGGCTCGTCCTGTGCCCGCCCGATCTGCCGACCGAGCACGTGCCGTACGTCGTCGCGACGGCGGCGGTCGACGCGCTGGTGTCCGACCAGGCGACCCCGGACTTCGACGCGGCGGGCGTGGCGTTCGTCACCTGCAGTCCGAAGATCGCGCCGGGCGGAGGCGACCGAGCCGCACGACACACGACAGAATGGATCCTCCTGACGTCGGGGACGACCGGACGGCCGAAGCTGGTCGTGCACACGCTGCCGAGCCTGACCGGCGCGATCACGGGCGACGGAACGGCGGCCACGCCGGCCGTGTGGACAACCTTCTACGACATCCGACGGTATGGCGGCCTGCAGATTTTTTTGCGCGCGCTCCTCGGCGGGGGATCGATGGTGCTGTCCAGCGCCAGGGAATCGCCCGGAGACTTCCTGACCCGGGCGGGCGCGCACGGCGTGACCCACATCTCGGGGACGCCGTCCCACTGGCGACGAGCCTTGATGAGCCCGTCGGCGCACCGGATCGCGCCTCGATACGTGCGCCTGTCGGGGGAGATCGCGGACCAGGCCATCCTCGACCATCTCCGCGCCTGTTACCCGGACGCCCGAATCGCCCACGCCTTCGCGTCGACGGAGGCCGGCGTGGCCTTCGACGTCGGCGATGGTCGGGCGGGCTTTCCGGCGAGCCTGATCGGGCCGCACGGTGGCGGCCTCGAGCTCAAGGTCGAGGACGGCTCGCTGCGCATCCGATCGACGCGCACCGCCGCCCGCTACCTCGGCGATCAGGCCGAGGCCCTCGTGGACGCCGACGGGTTCGTCGACACGGCAGACATGCTCGAGCGGCGGGGCGATCGCTACTACTTCGTCGGTCGTCGGGACGGCATCATCAACGTCGGCGGCCAGAAAGTCCATCCGGAGGAGGTCGAGGCGATCATCAACGGCCACCCACGCGTTCGGATGTCGCTCGTGCGAACGCGGAAGAGCCCGATCACGGGTGCGCTCGTGGTCGCCGACGTCGTGCTGAACGCCGAGACCGACGCCGCGAACGGGCGGGCGGTGGAGCTCGAGCAGGAGATCATGCGGCGCTGCCGGGAGCTCCTGCCGCGGCACAAGGTCCCGGCGGCGATCAACTTCGTCCCCGGCTTGATCGTGAACGCAACCGGCAAGCTGGTGCGCCGCGATGCGTGACGTCGACGCCGGCGACACGGCATGATCCCGGGTCGGCCGGTGGTTCAGGCACCGACGCTGCGCGAGAGCGACGCGGCCGCGCGGCCGGCCGGCAGCCACCGGGTGTGGCTGCGGGCGCTCGAGCTGACGGCGCCGATCACGAAGACGCCTGATCGCGTCTTGCCGACCGTGATCGACGAGCTCGCCGCGCACCTCGACGAGGCGCCGGCGCTCCTCTCCGACCGCGAGTCGCTGACCTATCGCGCGCTCACCGAGCGCGCGAACCGCTACGGCGGCTGGGCGCTCGAGCACGGCATTGGCACCGGGGACGCCGTGGCCCTGTTCATGCCGAACCGGCCCGAATACCTCGCCATCTGGCTCGGCGTCACGCGCGTCGGCGGTGTGGTGGCGCTCCTCAACACCAACCTGGCCGGCTCCGCGCTCGCCCACTGCATCGATCTCGTGGCGCCCCGGCACGTCATCGTGGCCGCCGAGCTGATCGCTCCCTTCATGACGGCGCTGCCGCACCTGGCCGGAGCGGCCACGATCTGGGTCCACGGCACCGGTCACGACGACTTTCCGCGCGTCGATCTCGACGTCGACCGCCGCGCGGGCGAGCCGCTGGGCAGGGCCGACCGCCGGCCCCCGACCATCGAGGATCGGGCGCTCTACATCTATACGTCGGGCACGACCGGGCTGCCCAAAGCAGCCAGCGTCAGCCACTTCCGGTTGATGCAGTGGAGTCACTGGTTCGCCGGGTTGATGGACGTTCGCGGCGGCGATCGGATGTACGACTGCCTGCCGATGTATCACAGCGTCGGCGGCGTGGTGGCGCCGGGCGCGGCGCTCGTCGGCGGCGCGTCGGTGGTGCTCCGCGAAAAATTCTCGGCCCGCGACTTCTGGCGCGACGTCGTCCGCTGGGACTGCACGCTGTTCCAGTACATCGGCGAGCTGTGCCGCTACCTCCTGCACGCCGAGCCGACGGCGTGCGAGGCGGAGCACCGGATCAGGCTGTGCTGTGGCAACGGGCTGCGGCCCGATGTCTGGGAAGACTTCAAGCGCCGGTTCGGCATTCCTCGGATCCTGGAGTTCTACGCCGCGACCGAGGGCAACGTCTCGATGTTCAACGTCGAGGGCAAGCCCGGCGCCATCGGTCGCATCCCCCCTTTTCTGGCGCATCGTTTCCCGGCGGCGCTGGTGCGATTCGACGTCGCCCGCGAGGCGCCGGCGCGGGACGCGCAGGGACGGTGCATCCGCTGTGCGACGAACGAAGTGGGAGAAGCGATCGGCAAGATCGTCGAGGACCCGTCGAACCCCGGCCGGCGCTTCGAGGCGTACACGAGCGAGGAGGCGACCGAGCAGAAGATCCTGCGCGACGTGTTCGAGCCGGGGGACGCCTGGTTTCGCACCGGCGACCTCATGCGGCGAGACGAGGACGACTACTACTACTTCATCGACCGTGTCGGCGACACCTTCCGCTGGAAAGGGGAGAACGTCGCCACCCTGGAGGTCGCCGAGGCGATCTGCGCGTTTCCGGGGATCAGGGAGGCCAGCGTCTACGGCGTGGCCGTGCCGGGCGCCGACGGCCGTGCCGGCATGGCCGCCGTCGTGCTCGACGCCGAGCCGGATCTCGCGGCGTTGCGGGCTCACCTGATCGACCGGCTGCCCGGATACGCGCGCCCGCTGTTTCTGCGCATCCGGAGC